>Ga0255343_1005163_pt1 | contig 12411 bp, 7 predicted proteins | sample wastewater_treat_4_FD_192413 | JGI IMG/M metagenome (GOLD analysis project Ga0255343, IMG submission 192413) | Wastewater microbial communities from Lulu Island WWTP, Vancouver, Canada - plant16 | ecosystem: Engineered > WWTP > Wastewater > Unclassified | place: Canada: Vancouver, British...
AGGACTGCAAGAAATGCTTGTATCAATACCCCGAAGGGTCGAGCGCTCGTTTCTACTGCAAGATATTGCCCATTTTACCACACTTTTTCATTTTTACCCCCATATATTGCCGTTTTTTCATTTGCGAGCATCTCAAAAAAATAAATTTCGCCGTAGATGCTCGCATTTTTCATTTTTACTACCGCCATATCTTGCCTTCTTAATCTCTTCAAACCTTATATATAGGGGGTCATAAGCCAGGTTTTGCGAGTATCTCAAAAACGTGATTTCACCCCCGAGATGCTCGCAAAGGCGATAAATCGAGGTGAGTTTTAGTTCTATTTTGCTGATTTACGCATGACTAAAACGCCAAGCGACAGCATTTTAACATGGTGTCCGTGGTCAGGAGACCACGAGCGAACCAGTTATCTGTAACCTGACGGGTCAAGCAACTTTTACTTTACATGTTCGGTCATGGCCTCCTGTCCATGACCTACGAAGCGGGTTTCGTTGCCCGCGGCGAGACGCCGGGGCGAGCGGGGCTCAATAAGGCAGCAAACTCGTCTCTACCCACCCCCTTGCATCCCCCTCCGAGGAGGGGGGGGGAATTTTACCAATACTCCGAAAGATCGAGCGCTCGTTTCTACGAAATAAAATGAAAATACAAAGCGAAGAAATATTGGTGTATCAATACCCCGAAGGGTCGAGCGCTCGTTTCTACTCTTGCATGAAGCTTATTGCTTTTTGGCAATAGAAGTCTGTATCAATACCCCGAAGGGTCGAGCGCTCGTTTTTACATGCCAAAACCAGACAGAATGATTTTGAAGTACAAATTGTATCAATACCCCGAAGGGTCGAGCGCTCGTTTTTACTGCAAGATATTGCCCATTTTACCACACTTTTTTGTTTTTACCCCCATATATTGCCGTTTTTCCGTTTGCGAGCATCTCAAAAAAATATATTTCGCCGTAGATGCTCGCATTTTTCATTTTTTTAACCGCCATATCTTGCCTTTTCAATCACTTAGACCCCAATATATAGGGGGTCATAAGCCAGGTTTTGCGAGCATCTCAAAAACTTGATTTTATCACCGAGATGCTCGCAAATGCGATAAATCGAGGTGAGTTTGCGTTTAATTCTAGGTCTTTGCGCATGGCGAAGATGCCACACGCCAAGGGCTTAATGTGGTGCCCGTGGTCAGGAGACCACGAGCGAACCGGATGCTAATCTATTAAACGATATGTCATTGTTAATGTACTTGTTTGCTCATGGCCTGCGGATCATTATGTATGTAGCATTTCATAAGCTCACTTCGGGACGCCGAGGTGAGCGGGACTGATGAAGGGTCATGTATTCGTTTCTCTAACCCGCTCCTGCCGGCGTCTCGCCGAGCAGATTCAGCGCCATTATCCCTAAGAGTAGAGTGATTATTCCGCACCTGTTCGGTCATGGACTCCTGTCCATGACCTACGAAACGGGTTTCATTGTCCGCGGCGAGACGCCGGGACGAGCTGGATTGACGAAGGGTCGAGCGCTCGTTTTTACTTGTGCATCTTACTGTTAGTACGATACCAAATATAAAGTATCAATACCCCGAAGGGTCGAGCGCTCGTTTCTACGAGGAAGTCAAGGATGCAAAAGGACTGCAAGAAATGCTTGTATCAATACCCCGAAGGGTCGAGCGCTCGTTTCTACTGCAAGATATTGCCCATTTTACCACACTTTTTCATTTTTACCCCCATATATTGCCGTTTTTTCATTTGCGAGCATCTCAAAAAAATAAATTTCGCCGTAGATGCTCGCATTTTTCATTTTTACTACCGCCATATCTTGCCTTTTTAATCTCTTCAAACCTTATATATAGGGGGTCATAAGCCAGGTTTTGCGAGCATCTCAAAAACGTATTTTTACCCCCGAGATACTCGCAAAATGTCACTTTATAAGCCATGTTGCATCATTTTATACAAGAATAAACAAGCCCTTAATAATCAGACAATAAACGCGCCTGCCCAAAACCAATTGAAGTGTCCTTTCCCACACCAGCATATTTTGCGAATCTGGCTAAACTTAATAAAAAAGCCCAGGATGGATTATTTGATTCTTCGGTGTGAACCGTTAATTTGCCCTTTGAACCTGTTCGTGTAAATGAGCCCCGTTCAATTTTTTCTTTCTCTAATCTTGATATGTCAAGGCTTATTGAATTCGATAAGAATTCGATAAATCCAGGGGGTTCAGGGATCGAAGAGTAGGATTTCCATTTTTCCAGCAAAGACCTAAAGAGTGTGAGCTTGTTAGGCTCAGACATGTATTTTTTGGTTTTTGTTTCCTTATAAAAGAAAGGTGATTCAAGTTCGAGTTCGAAGCAAGCAGTGGAATTTTCTTGCTTAGCTGACGTTATATCAAGCAAATCTTTATAATTACATTCCGCATTGATGGACCATTCAGAAATATGGCATAAAATACCTGACAAATCGATGTTGGAGCCCTTTGACAGCATTGCTCCTGGATGAGTACAGGTTAAAAGCGCGGCGGATGTCGCCTGATTGAGACTGCAAATTTTAAATGCGTATTTATTCTCTTCAGGTAGCACTGAGTTAACCTTGGTTAAACTTGATACTGAATAAGGCCTGAGATGATTCGGTTTATGCAATAAAGCAGCGTACGAATGGGAGTAAGATTGCTCAACTGCTCGTAAAAAAATCGCTTGTATGGCACGTCCATACCAACCATTGTCAAGAGCCGCTTTGGATTCTCGAGATGAAGAAATGATGAATGTAAGGCTTAATAATTCTGATATGCTCTTTTGCAACATATTTAAAACGAACGCTAATACTTACGAAAAAGACGGGCTTTTTCGCGGACGTTTTGTAAATTTATAATTTCTGCAAGCTCAAAAGTTGTGGGTGTAAGTTCTCCATTAACTTTTAATCGAATTACTGTTGGAAAAAAGCCCATCAATCCATGGAAATGAGAAAGAAGCAAAGCAGCAATCACGTTATGAGCAGGTAAGTTGACAAGAAAAGAGGCGTTTTCTAACTCATCCATCAGAAAGGGCTGTTGTTCCCAGAACGTGGTTAGCTGATTATAAAAAGACTCATTAGGGTCAAACGCGATTCTGTAATTGATTACTTTGTCTACTTTCACAGGGGAAAGCAACTGTTCAATTTGTTCAATTTGGGATTGAGTGATTGGGTGAGAAAAATTGAGTATATACATACCATTACCTTTTTAGCGAACTAAAGATTATCTTTCCAAGGTTTTTGTGCATATCCTTGCTAATAATCTTAATGCCATATTCTGCCGCGCGGTTTTTTATGCCAGGTTTGATATCATTTGCATCAGATGATGTAATCAAGAATCTGCTGCAATAGATTCCCATGGCTTCAGCTCTGGAAAGAGCAATAAGTTCATATAAGACATTGTTATCCAATCTGCCTGATTTACAGGAACAAACAGCCAGATTTCCGTTATAGGTCATGACGATATCCAGCTCATTTTTTACGACTTTACCATTTGGAAGAACTTTTTGAATATAAACATTCTTCTGAACATCACTAAAAAGTCCTGAATCAAGACATTCCTGATAAGCAAATTCTTCCAAGAAATCGCCTTCCTTGGGTGTTTTTACTGGAGGTTGTAATCGAAAAAAGTTAAGGTTGTAATTGGCATCAAAGCCATGTGCCTGAAAATATTGGAAAGAATTAATATTGATCTTGATATGCTCGCAATGTTCACTTTGTGTTGCATGATCATATGTGTAAAGCCTGTTTGTTTCTGTTGAAACATACAAGATTTTAGAGTGGTATTCCTGACTAGCCAATAGACAGGCAAGGCTCATGATTTTTGTTCCACTTGTGTAATTAATCAGCACCGTGTGGTGTTGATTTTTTGATATAGCTTGCGAGACTTTTGTTTTGGTTTCGCTTAGGTTATATGCTTCGACGATAATGTTATCGTGTATTTTGATACCCTGAAGCGTTTTATCTTGCTGAATAAATTGCTTTAAGTTTTCAGCATGACTAACTGTTTCTTCTGTTGCAACGAACTGAACATCAGTAACATTCTCGAACTGCCATAAGGGGATTAAAATTGGCATTGGCTGTTTTCCTACAAGACTTATCAGGTACATGGATGAACGATCTTCCTTCTATTTATGAGTTAACGGATAATTTTGAGAAAAATCATGAAATAAGAATATTTCTATTTCCACTGGTTTTCAAAAATTCTGTAAAATTCTGGCGTAAGACCTTTATAGTTGTCTGGAATTTCGCCTATTTTCTTTGATTTTGAAGTTGCTTCACCAAAAAGATAGCTAATATCGTACTTATCATCTTTGATAAGCGTGAAGTTATTATTTGTGGTGCTGGCTTCAACACCAAAGGCAAGATGACGTGGATAGTAAAATAATGCAACCTTGTAACCAAGGCGTGATAAAATAGCACCGGCAAGAATGGCTACATCCTCACAATCTCCAACACGATCCCACAATGTTTCCAAAGGATATCTGGGATAATCCATAAAGCCAGTTGTCTCAATATCTGAACGATAGGCAATAAAAGATTGAACAAAACTAAGCACATTCTGCGCTTGGTCATAGACACTAAAGTTTCCCTGTTTATGGAAGTATGCCATTTGGCTGACCACCTGGTCAAGTTCATTTGATGGTTTTTCAGCATAAAGATGCCAGTCCCCGTTGTGACGTGGCGTTGTCACCAATTCGTAATATGAACTGGGATTAATGTCAATTTCCAAAGTAAAATCATAGGTTTTCTTATTATCAGAGGGAGTAAATGACCAGTTATAAGTAATTCGCCAGGTCGTTTCATTGATTCTTTCCGCAATGGCATTTGGCCCATCCAAAGGACTGTTGGGAATGATATCGTAATGATTTTTTTCAGATTCTGAAAGCGCATCCCATTGCGCTATACCAGCAAGAAATAAGTGTTCAAGCCCTTTGTATGACATGCGGTGTTGGATTTGGCTAAATGAGGCGAAATGTTTACTTGGAGAATAGAAATGTTCCCATTCTTGGTCCTGTTTGGGAATAAAAAGATTCCAAAAGTCTTCTCCATCAGCAGACATTAGAGCGGCCCTTTTAGGAGAGGTATAATAAGTGCCAGCAACTTCACTGATATAAGGCAATAGTGTAAGTACTCTATTAGTGTAATCCTGATATATAAGTGGTAAGGTCTTTAACTCAGCCTGTGCTGAAGAATATTGCTTTAGATAGGTCGTTAAAGGATAATTATTGATTTCAGCGAAATAATTCCTTGCTAAATCAGCTAGTTGTGCATCTAAGTCTACTGAATAGTTTGTTACCAGGTTTAGGATCCATTTTTTGTTTAAGATAAGCTCGCTACCCATTTGGGATAATTCAGGCTGATGGCGTTGATAGAGTTCTTCAATTATTTCCTGTGTGAGTGGTTGTAATAGAAATACATTGCCATATCCTTTTGAAACTAAATCGGCGAGGGTATTTGCTTCCTCAGTTTTGTGGTTAAGGCATATTGTTTCCAAATTATTAGATGCGGCATCAACCTTTTCCTCAAATTCTTTTAGTAATATTAGAGTTTGCTCAGCTAAAGATTGGTTGAAATCACTCAGAATGTGTTCATAGGGTAAGCTAATTAGTTCCTTTAAGGCGTTTTCAGTTTGAGTTCTTGCGAGATCAAGCTGACGATATAAGCAAAAACTTGGCAGGGAAAGTATTTTTCTTAAGATTGTTTTTATAAAGCCATTTGGAATGCGTTGAAACCAAATAGGCGGCGGTGGGAATTTATCTAGTATCGTTTGGTAGCGTTCTTGAGCTTTGTTTAAAGCCTTGATAGCATCATCTAAATTTGGTAAGCTGTCGCGATGTTTTTTTGCATGCGATTGACGTATTTCTAGAATGTTTGAGATATGTTTTAGGATAAAACGCAAGTTAGAAATATAGTTAGGGAAAAGTTCAGGGTTCTCGAGCAAGCTTAAAAAAAGTTGTTGTCTGTCGTTTAGAACAGAGGATAGTTTTATTCTTGCGTTGTTGCTGAGAATATCTGCTTCTCCAAAGAGTTGTTCGTCAAGCGTTTGCTTGTATACTGTTTGGACGTTATTGATAAATGGGCAGGAATTGATTTCATCTATAAGTGGCGGGTGATACGGGAGATCTAAAGTCGTGTAATTTAGACGCCAGTCTGTCGCATTAGTTCCCACTAGTTCAAAATCTGGCTTACGAATTAATCCTTGAACGAATTCAATTATTTCGCCAAGATTGGCGATTATTTTTTCATAGATTCCCTCGACGAGCTTCCTTTGTATTGATTGTTTCAACACAAAACCTTCTGATATAGTTGTGGCACAAAGTCTATGCTTGCAGTAATCAATGATATTTTCTGACTCAACTAACATACCGGCACTACCAAAGCTTGAGAAGAAGGTTCGATCAAGCCGTCTTGATTCTTCGTTTTTGCTTCGATAAAAAAGGTCCCGTACGCCTGGATTTAGGATGCTTAGCAAGAAACTTACCAAGATATCTTCAAGCTCTTTATGATCCTTTGCAAACATGCCATCTTCTTTATGCTTGCTAAACAAATAAAAATCCATGTCACTGAACATCAAATCCATGTCATACCCGAGGCTTTCTAAAAGAAAGTCCTTAGTAAACCTAGGGTTAGGATCAATACGGTTTTCGATTTCTTTTATCAAACGATAAACCAGAGCTTCTTGAATTGGTGTATTTTCTGATTCTTGAAAATTTGAAATGTCGAGGATTACATCCAACTGTGTATCATGATTTACCAAAGATAAATCTTTTAAAATATAGAGTGTGGGTAATAAGAGATATGAACAATCTGTGTCCCAAGCATCGCCGATGACAATAACCTGGTTGTGGGCGAGTCCTTTTTTATCTGGATCTCGATTAATTCTTGCGGCATGCCCACGAAACTCTTTCCAAAGTCTCTCCAAGATGTCTTCTAAGTCTTGCAATATTAATTGTTCAACACTAAATAGGCCTTTTACCGTTGTGGAAGGCAGCTCACTCTTCTTAAGATCTTCAAGGCGTCTAGAAACAATACCGCCCCCTGGGCGATCCTCCCTGGAGTATTCCAGGGAGGATCCAATAACATAAGACCCACTTTGCTTATTGGGTTGAGTATTGTAAGCGTTTAGAGCGCGCCATGCAGGCTCATGTGCTCTTGAACCTATTGAGATAATGAGACTGGCGCTGTTTTGGTCAATTGACATAATCCCTCGATAAACTTACAGGTCTAACCTTTACTCTAAGGATACAATTACAGTTTTAATTAACTCAATTTCCTTTTCATATTGTTTGCGATTAGAGTCCTCTACTTTAAGACGGTCTTTGATCTTTTCAAGCTCATTGATATACTGTTGCAAATGCGCAGAAGCCTGGACATTTCCGATTGTGGCGATTTCGTCTTTGACTAAACTATCAATTTCATTTACCCATTCAAAATTGGTGGCAAAGTTAGCTGCAGAAGCTTCGCGACCATGACCAATTCTATGAGCCCGGTCAGGCTGTATGGTACGATCTGTATACTTTTTCTCTTTATCAAAGTAGTAGAAAGCTCCCCTTTGGGTGATATAGCCAAAAGCCAAGCCTAACGCGAATGTTGTGTCATTTGCATCTGAAGCAGAGGGGTCGATGGATATACTTGAGGATTGGGGGATGATGTTGATAGGGTCAATTCCAGCGCTTGTTCGCATAAAGTCATCATAGGCTTTTTTCCAAACCTGTTGTTCTACAAGCATCCATAAGGCGATTCCATGTTCGGTTCTTGCAAAGGAAACCATATCTTTAATGCCTGTTGAAATGATACGCACATTGCCCATTCTTCGATATTTTTCTGGGATCAGCTCTGAATCAGCATTTTCAACGCCAATAAAATAGGGGCTAGCTGTTAACATGTTTTGGTCAACCCTGTAATACCTCCAAAATGGCAAACAGTATTCCATTACAGAATCCATTTTTTCTGAGAGTACTTTTTCGTATTGGTCACCGTAATGTGATTTCATTTCTTCAAGGATGTTTATTTCATCTAAGAGTGAACTAAATCTATTTGATGCAACTTTGATCAAGGCAGAGTAGAGTCCTCTATTCTCAAAGGTTTTAAGGTTTACAATTGATTGATCAACCTGCAAATCCATAAAATCTTCGAATACTTTTTGAATATTAATATCGGCTATTTTACTTTCGTAGTAATCAATAAAGTATTCTCCATCAACAACTTCTTTGGAAAGCTCGAATAAGTTTCCAGAAGATCTTGGGTGAATGAGAGAATCTACCCTCTGAGCAATTGCTCCACTTATTTCAGTTAATTGTTTTAAAAATCCATCGAGCGCCGTTTTAAGTGATGACGCCTCTTGGGCAACAGCAATGTAGAGTTCTTTTTGTTGAAGGGTAATGAATTGTCTAAGGTAGGCAGCGTTTTGATTGGCCATGTTGGTTATAACATCAGCTTTTAAGGCTTCAAATTTGTCTCTCCATTCTTTTTTCAAGAGCCATTTAAACGCTGTTTGAATAAATTTCTTAGATAAGTCTCCAAGGCTATTTATTGATTTGTCTAACTCATCTGTATATTTTAATACATCGCCTTCTAAGGATGTATCTTTATCAATCCTCGTTGTATAAGCGTTTATGGAGTTGGTTTGTGTTTTATCGTTAAGAAAAGCTTGTAAAACCCCAGATGCATATTTTGGACCAAACTCAGCATTGATTTTAGCGACCTTATTACGTAAATCTGTAATCGCTCTTTCTGTTAAACTCTCACGATTAAGTGTAAACGTCTTAAAGAGCTGAGCTCGTTCAATTTCGTCATTGCTTCGTTCATTGCTGACATATGATAACGCCTCGCCAGGTTCTTTTGCTCTTTTAATAAAATCAAGCTGGTCATTAATAACATTCAGATTATCTTTAATGGTGTTAAAGAGAATGTTAGGCTTAAGTCCTAATTCTTCAATGAGTTGAAGGTGTTTTGGCCTCTCTTCATTGGCTTCATACTCATTGCTATTCAGCTGGGTAACTAAATCGTTTACAAGTCGATGGGCACAATAACCTGCTATTCTTTCTTTTGGATATATCAGATTTGCTGCTGACAATGCGCTAACATAAGGTAGTTTTCCTTTATAACGACGATCGAACACAGCAGTGTTTGTTAAAGTACCGATATGCGCGCCATACATTGGCGTTATGCTCAGGAAAAACATCGCGTGAGAAATCATTTTGTAGACATCCATTGGTTCGTCTAAAAACTGCCCTGCTGTGTTTGCTATATCGACAACATAAAAATAATCGAACGGGGCATAAGGCTGATCAACGTGCATTGACGGATATTCTACATTCCAGTTTTGGTTTTCGGTAAGATACTCTAAGTCTTGCAGATAACCATAAGCGTTGGCTTTTACTTTCTGCCTTTGATAAGGATCTGTTTGGCCAATCGCTCTTTCGATTACACTTGGCAATATTTGAATTGCGATGATTTCCGCTTGTACCCCGTTTTGTTCAAAGAAATTTCGTAGTAGATAAGTAATATCAAAAACAATACCACTACCTGTGCCACCACACATTGAGTTGACAAGGTAAACTCTAACCCGGCTGTTATCTACCGAATATGTTTTATTGCCAACAACCATTTGGTTAACCCTTTGATACTTACTGATTTCTGCAACTCTCTGGGCAGCTCTTTCTAGTGAATCTCTGATTGAGTATTGACCATCTTTTGTTTGATCAAATAAGGCAAACAAACTAAGCCTGCCTAAGATTCTTCGTTGCTTTGCGCCTTGGGACAAATTACTTAGACCAGCATGGGGAACCTTTGGCCACCAAGCTTTTATAGCAGGGTACCCATCCAGATGTCTAATTACAGTAGCTGCATCGTACCTGCCAATGTTAGTTTTGGTTACGTTGTCACTTTTCATCCATTTATCAATATCGGGCGAGGTGCTGGTATCTGTGTCTATCCAAAGATATTGATAAATGGGAAGATCTCCATAAGCTTTATCTTGTAAAGCTTTTAGTCTCAGCCCAATCTGTGCAGGCGTTGAACCAAGAAGCACATATAGAGCTGGCGTAAATTGAATATTGGTTTGTTCTTCTTCTTTTTTTTCTTCATCCTGGGAAAATAAATCATCAAACATGTCTTCTCCTTTACGATCCTATAAGAAAGTTAATAGTAATTTCACCCACTGAAAAGGGTTCCTGTGAAACAAGCTTGAATGGCTCGTTAGTTTCTACACCATTTAATACAATAGAGGCTTTGGGTTGGATATAGTACTCCATAGAATCTTGGAGTTTGTAAGCTAAAATGCTAAATGCTTGATCCGGCAAGTTTGCAATTTGATAATCAGCGAGATGAGAAGAACCAATACTTATTGAAAACTTGTTGCTTTCAACACGTTTAGGCACAATATCCATTAGTCCTGCTGATTGTTGTCTGTTAGAAGAGTAGTCTGTCCATCTTATGATGAGATTGAATTGAGGAGGCTTATTCCGTTTGCGTGTACTATTAATTATTGATATTAAAGAGATGATGACAAAGATTCCGCCAATAATGTAATAAGGCACTTTAGATCTTGGTTTTGAAAGTTCAAAAGTCAGTGGAAGTTTGTTTTGTCCGGATTTAAAATCTCCAAGTAGTTCAATGTTTGCGCCAGTAAAAACTAGATCGCCATTGAAAGTATGTTTGCCAGTTTTGAAACCAGCCACTACATCAGCGGGGATATTTAGTAATAAGGACAGTTCACTTTCTGTCGTATCGATTTTGACAACTCGGCCTTTTTGTGAGTCGGCTTGAAGAGTCAAGTAAGAGATTATTTCTTGATTTTCGCTTTCAATACTAACCATCAATGGCATGATAATGCCTTTATCGCTGAATGCGACTTCGCAAGTCTGTATAGCGGTAAAAGCACCATCATCGTTTATCTTAATTGTACCCATGTCTATTATGGGTTTTCCCTGGCATCGAACGCTTGCAGGAGCAGCCGATGGTGTGCTCGTTGGTTCTGGAGTGTTTGTGGGTGTTGGCTCTTGCGTGATAGTCGGTGCCGCTGTTTTTGTGAGCGTGGGTGTTGATGTAGGTGTTTCAGGTTGAATAAGTTCGAAATGGAAATTTATACTTTGAGGCAATAAATATATTGGGCCTAGCTCGTCATCGTTCAGTGTATTTAATGGAAGGGTTACATTGTATTCACCGAAATCTTGAATTGACAAGGTATTAATATCAAGATTAACTAATTCAAAATCAAAACAGACTTTATTTGTTGTCACTTCTGTTTTACGATCACAACTCGTTCCTGATGCACATATCTGAGCAGCAGTGCCTCTTGGAAGAGACCTTACAGTGATAGGTTGCTGTGAAAAATCTAGTTCTTTTCCTTCAATACTTGGGTCAGAAAGCCAGAAAACGGTACAGCCTTGCTTTGTGGAATTCTTAAGTAAATCCCCTAAAGTTAATACCAATGGTTGAAATTGTGCTACTCTTATTGGACTTGGATTGTTTGTGCGATTAATACCGAGAATATCTTGCAAGGCTAACAATTCAGCAGGGACGTCTACACCGCCAATAGCATTATATATCCAATAAGTGTAGCCATTCTTTTGTAATAACCGGTATTTATTTAGGCATGCGCTTGATGGATTCTTGCTTACGTTATCTTTACCATCAGTATAAGAAATCAGCAACTGAATATGGGTGTCATTGGAATTGTTCATCTTTTCCATCTCGTCCACACCAACACAGATGGCATCCCATAAAGCTGTATAGTTACCGTTAGCACTAAGGGCTCTTATCTTCGTAATAATGCTTTGCCTTGTTGATTCGGTTAGAGAGTTCCATCTACCTAAAGATGAGACCTCTCCATCAAAAGTAAAAACAGATAAGTTTGAACCGTTCGGTAATTGGGCAACAAAGTTTGATGCAACATCCTTCACTTGTGAAAACAAGGACGGGCTACCACTATTCATTGAACCGGAAACATCTATTAAAAAGACATAGTCGTATATGATATTATCTGATGTTTGTGCGTGGGCTAAATTAATTTGACTGGTAAAAAGAGTGATTAGCAACAAGCAAGAAATGACAAAAATAAATATTTTCTTCATTTCATTATCCTCCTCAGCTACAACTCACAAATGCCTACTAAAAACGGAAACACCTCAATGAAGTGCATTATACTATATGTTAGCAAGTAAAAGTCACAAAATCTCAAGGTAATTGTTGTAGGATTGTCAAGCATATTGGACAGTCTGAGATAAAAATTGAATAGGTGATAAGAACTTCAATGGTCGCATCGGTATATGGTTACTGCGCTGGTTATGTCTTCTCAGTTGTCTTTTGAAATCCTCAAATGAATAGAATGTTGATTTGTTATAGAAACGTTTCTGATCCTCCTTATGACTACGCTCTACCTTCCCATTATGTCTGGGCGTGTAGG
>Ga0255343_1005169_pt1 | contig 12398 bp, 2 predicted proteins | sample wastewater_treat_4_FD_192413 | JGI IMG/M metagenome (GOLD analysis project Ga0255343, IMG submission 192413) | Wastewater microbial communities from Lulu Island WWTP, Vancouver, Canada - plant16 | ecosystem: Engineered > WWTP > Wastewater > Unclassified | place: Canada: Vancouver, British...
CATCATCACTGTTACCGCCACCATGGACGGCAAGATTATCGGCACTGCGGAAATCCGTGTTGTGTCTGATACCTCCGCTCCTTGGATCGAGCTGGATCCTTTACAGCCATTTACGAACAAGCCTCAGGTAGAAGTAACCGGTAGAACCAATCCTGGCAACACCGTTACGCTGAATGGTTCCCCTGCACAGGTTGCGCAAGACGGTTCCTTTAAGGGCAATGTTACCTTAAAAGAAGGCTTGAACACTATTGTCGGCGAAGCCAAGAATCCTGCCGGACTCACGGTTCGTAAGATGGTCACGATTACTTTGGATACGGTTCCTCCCAACATCTTTATCGATGATCCCGGCTATCTGGTTGACGAGACCGAGATCGAATTAACCGGCCGTGTGGAACCCTACTCTAAGGTGACTGTAAATGGTCAGCCTGCCACTGTTGTTCATGATATCTGGAAAGTCATGGTGAAAGTGAATCATGGTAAGAACGCTGTCACTGTAGTGGCAGTCGACCAGGCTGGCAACAGCAACACAGCAACCCGTGATATATTGGTCTACAAGAGACTCAATATCAAATTGACTCTTAACAATCCAGTTCCCACGATTAATGGTGTGGCACAAGCCCCATTGGAAGCTGCTCCGTTCATTTCCGGCGGACGTACTATGGTCCCGATTCGTTTCATTTCCGAAGCATTTGGCGCGAAAGTTGATTGGGACGCTACCACGAAAGGTATCACCATTACATTGGGTAACACCGTGATCGCGATGCAGGTCGGCAATACCACTGCGATGATCAATGGCAAACCCATCACTCTCGATACGCCACCAGTGATTATTACTGGAAGAACTTTTGTCCCTCTCCGTTTCATTTCCGAAGCATTTAATGCTCAGGTACTATGGGATGAAAGCACCAGGACTGTTACTATCATTTACGACTATCTGCCGTAAGGTTTGATGCGTTGAAATAAGTAACTGCCTGAAAACCCGGGGTGTTCGCACCCCGGGTTTTTTTTCGATCAAAAAATTTTTTTGCAATGAATTGTTCAATTGAAAAATTTTTACTATAATAGGGCTGCAAGATTTGTAGAAATTAGATATGTTGGTATAGGTATTGGTTGAAAGAGAAAAATTTGTTTATATTATTGCGGTGAATTGATGATATTTATTTGTTTTATGGATGATGAGAATGGAATGGATTTATTGGACCGTAATAGATTTTTTGGATCTTGTTTAGCTCATGTTAAGTATGAATTTCTTGCTAAAACAAGAAAGGAGAATTGAAATGAGAAAGGCGCTAAGTTGTTTCTTGACATTCTTGATGACTCTCAGCCTTTTACAGGTTCGGACTCATTCGACTCAAGTGAACGCGGCAGATGCCAATGCAAATGCGACGTTCATTGCCAACCGCTTTGTTCCCGTTGGATTCGGGCGTGACGGCGAATTCCTCGATGGACGGTCATTTCCTTGGCAGCGATCCGGGGAACAAGTCTGGGGAAGAATGGGCTATGGCATGCCAGATGGTTTAATGGCTATTGAGAATGGAATCAGCGTTCCTGCGGATTTAGTGTATAAACAAGTACAGCCACTTTTTTGGAACGAATTCTATCTCGTCATTGACCCAAAAGGTGGGCAGTCTCAGGAATCTGAGCATTGGTATGCGGTATATGACAGCGCCGGCCAACTTTGGTTAGATCCTGACGGACGTTTTAATGACGCCCGATATTATGAGCCGGCTGATCCGACAAATCTGAATGGTAAATATATTTCCGGGCTTTGCCTGACAAATCCGCTTGCAAAAGTCGATCCTTCGACAGGCAATAATACCCAAGGGCCTTATATTTTTGAAAAGGATAATCCCCGTTTCGATCTTTTTATGGGACCTTCCTTTATTGATGAAGATGGTCAAGTCAATATGTATTTCAAGGATCTCCACCAAACAAAGAGAATTTTTAAATTGGGCTGGGTGGATATGGTTGACTTTCCATTGACACGCGGCGAGGGCAGCCCTCCGCCATTGCGACCCTCCATTGTACAGGGAGACATTGTTATCGACAGGTTTATTGAAGTGATTAACGGTGAAGTGACGGAGATCGTAAAAGAGATTCCCACGACGGAAGACTGGGATGCCGTCAATGCGTTTCCCTTATTGGATTTTTGTTACTGGGGTACGCCTGGTCAGACCGGCTTCATGACCGATTGGGCAGATCCTATGAATCCTACTGACACTCCAATTACTCAACCTGACTATACGATTGGCAACCCGGACAAAAATTACCGATGGTACTACAACAGCCTTGTCAATCAATCTAGTACGGCGATTACCTGTAAGGGTGATGAGCTTCATACAGACAATGTTTCCTCCGTCAACCAAAACTCTTCTGCTTCTGATCCGGTCACCAACGATACCACTAAACCCATTCATGACCTTGGATCCTACTATGCGAAGATTTCGGATTTTGACCCGGGTGAGTATATCTATCGTAAAGGAGATGCGGCAACAGCATTTCCTGCTCACAGTTATGAAGTGCAAGAAGGGGATATCCGTCTCACTCCTGTCTCCATTTACTATAACGGAGAAGTGCGCAACTATCCTCCCGATTCGTATGTCAAAGCAGAAGATTGGGATTGCGCTTGGGATTTGAGTGATCATACCGTGAACGATTTCATCCCAGCTATCTACAAGAACTTATATCGTTTCAGAATTAAATTTGAAATCAACGGAACACGGTCTCAGAGCGAATTTGACGAAGTGCATGTTGACAATGTCAAAACACCTGCCGATTCGTTATGGTCTGCAACCTGGTGTACTTATGAAGCCGGAGAGTGGATTTACAGAGAAAAAACTGAGACAGGATATGGCACTGTCACTGTGAATGATGAAAGACTTACAAACGTCAACAGTGTGATCGGAGCTGCTCTTAAGAAAGACAGGACCAGAGGGCATATTAACGCAGATGTGCAAGGTGTTAGAGTCATGACCTATAACGCTCAAGGCGAAGAGGATGCCGGCAGAATGACCCCCCGTGTGTATGGCGATGCCTTGATCCTTGCTGAAGTTCTCTATGGCGGATGTAATCAACCGGAATACAACCTTTCTGTCGAAACAGATATTTGGGGCGGAGAGATACCGGATATTACCGCTGCTGCTTTAAGGACACCTAATGGAGATTTTGAAGAGACAGCGCAGTCCATCCAAAGAAATACCGTGTTAGATCCTACCGGCACCCAGTTCTATATACCGGCGACGACTTTCCACAATATTTCTTTACTATATCGTGAATTTATTGGTGTCCAAATCTGGAAAGACAATGGTATAGATAATAACTATGGCATTAACTTCATGGATAACCCGCCTCCGCCGATTGATAAACTATTCAAAAATAACTTGGCGGATGATTATAATGCTGGCAGGACCGGTGAGGAATATCTGGGTAATGACAGCAGTATCATTTCTGACAAAGATTTAAACAGACGGAGTATACCATTTCCCAGAGAGACCATGTATGTTGATATTCCGCCGATTGCGCAAGTACCGAACTATGTTCCGGTCTATGGCTGTGGTGAGAGTATCTATAGAAACATCAACACCACGATGGTAGGTGGTCAGCAAGTTGTTAACGACAAAGATATTCGGCTAACAAAAGTGACTGTGTCTGTCGGGGGTGTGATCAATTCTTATGAAGCAGGCACTATAGTGACTGCTGGCGATGCTGACTACGGTTTCATACTAAACTATTTTCAAGTGAACAACGTTTTCTTTGACAAAGAATGGCCCGGAAAGAACATCCCATTGAATTACACCTACGATGTTGGAGAAGAAATCTATGTCACCACAGATTATGACTGGGCTGAACTAGTGCCTCCATTGAATCCCCCCTCTCCTTTGCAGCCAAATCCAGCACCTTCCGCTTCGAATCCAGTGTTTTTTGGGACAGGACTGTACAGTAATATTCTTTATTACGACCATGACCAGAATGGTATTATTACTGCCGGAGATATCCGCATCGTTGATTTGGATGGTTATTATGCACCCGGAAGCATGATCTCCTCCAATGTGATGATAGACTTGGATCTGACTTCCCCTTTGAGCAGTATTGTTATGCCTATCCGAGCGTATGTTGACGCTGGCTATTTTGTAGCTGCTTATGCTGATGTGGATGATAGCATGACCATATCCACAGGAGATATTCGGTTGAATAAAGTATCCGAGTACTCTCCGTATACAGTAGTACAGCAGGGAGACAAAGACAACAACAACCCCGCTGCGGTTCCACCCGAGACGCCGTTAGATCTGACAGAAGCTTTCCTCGCTTTAGTGGGCTTGTCAAGGCAGAATCAATTATTAGTTGGCATTAACCTGACTCAAGTCGTTCGTATCACTCCTTATCTAGTAAACGTGAATGATATCCGATTAACCTCTGTCACTATCTCTGATGCATTTTATGAGTGTGGATCCATTGTCGGAGAAAAGTTAGATTTCTGGATTAACGAAAATATAATTCATGGATTTTCCATGGGTAAAAACAGTAATTTCCGTTATATCGACTGGCCGGTCTTACCTTCGGACAGTATTGGATTGAAGGTTGATATTGATAAGCAGTTCCAAGTGGAGCTTACTTCTGAAATACAGATATCGGTTGATCCTTCTCCAAAAGCTGCACGATGGGAAGACGGTGTGTTTTATCCTGCCGAGAAGATCTATGTGTATATAGTAGATACAGAAGGACCGGAAGGTTTACAGATCTATGAGGATTATAGAATTCTTACGGCAGACAATCCTATAATAACCTTCCAGTACACACCTTATCGAGGTTCCTGCCCTCCGAGCGGACAAAGCGTTGGTTTTAGAAAAATCTATAACCTTAGCAAGCGAAGATATGAGCTTGAATCCTATGACCTGAGGATGCGAATCGTTGCGATCCGCGATGCCGGAGGAGTGGACAACCCCGTACCACTATCGCTGCCTCTATTGGATCCTTATGCGAAAATGCATGACAACACGCTTCTCTACGGTGGAAAAGTCAAAGGCGATAATGCTTGGACACCGCCTAACTATCCGATACCTCCTATGCCAGCTGGAGTTCAACACTCTTATGATTGTTATGCCAATCTTCGATATGAGATTTTACCGGAAGGTGCCAAGATGGTGCCCTCCAAAAAATGTGTTGGCTTACTCGATCAGCGTTTTCCGAATCTCTCTGTCCGGCTAGTAAATCCAAACAATCCGATTGATGTGAATGATCCTGAGAATTCTGTTATTTCCATACCCGGCGGCGAAGAAATCGTCGCTTTTTACAATGCTCATAATGCCGGCATCGATTACCTATTTACCGGCTATCTGAATCATACCGCTGCGGTTTATCTTTATGGTAACACCTATCTGACTGCTACCCAGTATGGAATCGACGATCCTCAGAAGATTATCGGTCAGTATAATTTGGATGGTACTTTGATTATTTGGCTTTGGAACGATGTTGGGCAACGTCCAGGTATGCTCGATAGCGGTGATTTTCTCTGGATACCGAATCCTAATTTTAACCCGGTCATTCCGGAAAACGGACCCGAACGGTTACCTGGATATCTGAAGTTAGCCGACAAATTAATCTTTACGGATAATGACTGCTCTCTAGGAAATAGTAACTGTAAGATTTGCAGCCCAGTTTCGTTTAATAAATTTGGTACCGTTTCATCGGGTGATTCCTTTAATCTGTCAAATGATGAAGTGATTACGATCACTACTTATGGTGTTCCCACCTATTTACGAAATTATGGCGAAGCACCAATGCCTGCAACCGATACCGGCGGTGATCTCTATTTGGCTTTATTACCTCGAGATGCGCTAACAAAACTGCAGGTTCAGGTGTATACCTATAATGTAATTTTTGATTATAATTCATCGATCAAGCATCCACCTTATTACATTATTGATGAGCCAGATCATAAACAAGGATTTTTTGATGAAGCCCTACAGCTCGATCTCTCTAAACCCGGATCAGGATTGAACCGGTATCTTTCCATGGGTATTGATTATTGCGATGTTCATGATTTTAAAGTATTGGCACCTGATCCGTATGTAAATTTTGCTGAGTTTGTAACAATCGATCATGCTTTACAGAATTCTCAAGTCAACTATACATCCGGTGTGAATGCTCTCTCTACCTTACCGGTACCGACTCCCCAAATCGCCTTCCCCTACAATCCGCTTGTACTGGATGTCGCAAAAGATCTGAGAGGATACCCTGGCGGACAATCTCACACCGGCAGAATCGCAGGAGGAGTATTGAACGGAGGTTATATTCGTTCTGATGATCAACACTCGGGATGGAATGCCTATCCTGCTATATGGTGGTGGAATTGGTACGAAGGAATCGAGTATAATAATTTTACCGACTTTAACAAACTGGGTACGGAATTCTTCCCATTAACGGATTACGGTACCTACTTTATCTTGAAAGATATCGATGGCTATCACCTCAGTCTGAACAAAACCACCGATCTCGAAAGATTGATTCGCAGAATTGAGATTACCGGGCCTTTTGCCAGGCCAAAAGTATATGACCAGCTTAGTAACTCTCTCATTTCACGTTATCGTTACAACAATACAGAAAATGTACCCATTGTGTACGATTGGAGTGGCAAAATCGTAATTGACGCTTCCAACCAGGATGATTATGAAATGTACTGGGAAAGCTCGATGTTCGGTCGTCATACTAATGTTGATCTATTGCCTAATAACACTTATAAATCGACTGAGGTTTACAATTGGTCCAATGTGAACGGCAGTCAGAACCCATACCCGACACAGAATCCTTATGTCAACGAGATGAGACTGCTTGATTTCCGCGGGTTAAACAATATTTGGCGTATTGAGGAATATATCCCGATTAACCAAGGTAGACTGAATATTAAAGTGATTTTAGCCGACGGTACCGTGAAGATCTTCCAAGATTGCTGTGCCGAACCGCCTACTGACGGTTTGGAAGTACATGCATTGACAGTGAATACTGAAACTGACAGTGTATATGCCGATACGGACAACAAAGTCACTGCTGTCATCAAAGAGACCGAAGTCATGCAGAATGAGCAGCTCTGTAACGATGCGTTTGTGTATATTTGGCAGGACCGCGGCGTTATCAATCGATCCTCCAAACTCTACGACGGCGCCGGAGACGGCTGGGTCACCAACCCGCCTCACTCTTCCGCTCATACCGAGTTACAGCAGCAGTACCTGCAAGAAGAAGACCTGAACAACGACGGAAAGATCTCTTTCCGTGAGTATGAGACAGAAATCATGGGTACCTATGATATGGCTACCAACACTTGGAATGGCGGCGTTATCGATGCACGCACCTTCCACCGCAACAATGGCGAGTATGTGTTTGATCTGTCTGAGAGCAATGGCGCCCGTGTAAATACGGTCGGCATTGATTTTGGCGGCGCCAAAGGCGTACCCGACCACGTGATTTCTGATTATGAAAAATTACCGATTATGATCACCGCCTATAAATACGGTGACGACAACAACGACCGTGCCTTCACCCCGTTATACGGATTCCCGGGCACCACTCCTCAATTCTCACACGAAGTCTATCTGTCCGGACAGAAGTTCCTCGAGGTCACCCCGCTGTTGGATCTCTCTGTATCCGTACAGCCCAACCCGTTAACTGCCGGTGTTACCCCCGAGCTGGTTGATCCGGTCTCTCCTCTCTCCTTTGTACTGACTAACGAGGAAGGGAACCCGGTTGACTTAAGCCGCGGCGTACCGGATGTCAATGGCGAGTCGAACGTAGAAGTGAATGATATATGGAACTTCTTGTTTGATGACATTCATCCGAATCCGTTACCGGAATACTATTGGTTGAGGACCGATCTGCATAACAACGACAATACCCGTGTGAACAACCGTCAACTCTACTCCACCTCCTCTGCTCCGTTCCAGCCGATCAACGTGGACTTCTCCATGGCAAAAGACGGCAAGTATGCATTCCGTGGTTTCTGTGCGAACGATGAAGGGTCCTTCGATGTGCTGATCTACACCCCTGACCGCAAGCACGCTGCGAAAGCTACCGTGAATGTTGTGCTCCCCACTGCTGAATGGGCGATTGTGAACACGGAAGACCCCGCTGCTACCGAGTACCAGGTACCCGGTGAACCAGATTTTGCTTTAACCGCAGCTGATTGCAGGCTGTACCGTCTGCGCGTTACCGCGAAAAATGCCCAGGGCTTGCTCCTCAAAGGTGTGACCAAGGGTGTTTCCACGTGCGGCGGCGGTATCAAGAATACGGCTCGTTTCACCCCTTACACCACCCGTCCCGCTTCCTTTGACTTTACCGAAAAAGACCGTTACCTATTTGCAGAGCATTTCCTACAGGATCTCTATCCGTATACGCTGAACATCGGTTTTGATTTCAACGACAACGGCAAGATAGACATCCGCAATTCCGAACTATACGGCGTGGGTACGTTTACTCACACCATGAATCGTGATGGCCAGAGAACGCTGGGACAGATTTACTACAACACCACCCTATTCCGCTTCGATGAAAACAGTATTCATGGCGGCTGGGATGTGGAGCCCAACCCGAACCTCGTCCCTCCGATGACCGGATGGGGACTGGGTGCTATCTATAACAGCGCTCACAGAGGCGGCTATCTGTTTGCGGATATCGATCCGAACCAGAAGTTGGATTATCATGACTCTCTCGGTTTGGACGTCAACGCCCAGACCACTTTCTACATCTTTGCCGAGGACCTTGTCTATCTGGGCGGCCTTATCGGCGACAACGTATACTGTAACAACCCTGCCCAGGCAGACCTAGCAGGATACCCTCCCGCTTTCAAGACAGACCCGGCTACGATTTATGCCAGATTTGATCCGAACCTTACCCCTGACGGTGTGTTCTTCTTGGATTGGGAAGCTTTCTCGAACAAAGAGGTAGAGATCCTTCCTCCTCGACTGGTCGTGCTGGAAGGCAAGACCCGTGCGGAACTGTCCAAGAATTTCCTGAACAGCGCCAACTATGACCTTACCTACGCGATGGAATCGCACATGATCGTTCAGGTCAGACCGGCTGACTCTCGTGATATGCCTATGAAAGAAGGCGGCAGAGTATTTATGATCGGGAACCAGCATCAGACTGCTATCTATGGAAACACTCAACCGTCTTCCGTGGACAACAAAGTGATGGAAACTACGCTTCACTTTACCCCGACCGGACTAGGCGAGAACGTTGCCTATATGGGATATTTCCGTAAGAGCTGCGACTACCTCGTGCCTCCGTATGAGTTGAAGAATACCTCTACCTATACACTGCGCAACCTGTTGGAGTTTGACTCCGTGACAGGACTTCAGTTGGAAGTGTACGCCGAGGGTGTGCTCAACCCGAACAAAACCTCCGCCATTCAAGCCAAAGTGACTGATATCGGCACCAACGCGCCTGTGGAAGGCGCCGCTGTTGTCTTGAAAGGACCGGGCGTCAACGCTACGGCAAAGACCAACAAAGACGGATACGCGAGCTTTACTGTCACACCGAACGACAAAGGCATCATCACTGTTACCGCCACCATGGACGGCAAACACATCGGTTCCGCTGAAATCCGCGTTGTACCTGATACGACCGCTCCCTGGCTCGAAGTAGATCCGTTACCGCCTCTGACCAACAAACCTCAAGTAGAGGTAACCGGCCAGACCAACCCTGGCAATACCGTGAACATCAACAACCAGACGGTACAGGTAGACGACGACGGTTCCTTCAAAGGTAATGTTGCATTAAAAGAGGGATTGAATACCATTATCGTAGAAGCCAAGAACAAAAATGACATGAAAGTCCGCAAGATGGTCACCATCACGCTGGACACCACGCCGCCGAACCTGTTTATTGATGACCCCGGCTATTTGGTGGCAATTGGCAAGCAAGCTTCTCTCGACGTAGAGATAACCGGCCGTGTGGAACCTGATTCCAAGGTTACGGTGAACAATATCCCGGCGAAAGTGACACACGACATTTTTAAGACGGAAGAGAGCAAGATCGCCCTGAAGCCCGGCAAAAACACGGTTACCGTGATGGCAGTCGACGCTGCTGGCAACGGCGCCACCGTCACCAAAGAGATCCTGGTTTACAAACGCATGACGATTCAACTCACGATCGATAACAAAGAGCCGATCATTGATGATGAAAAACAGCCTCCCCTGGAAGCGGCTCCGTTTATCTCCGGCGGACGCACCATGGTACCGGTTCGTTTTATCGCAGAAGCCTATGGTGCTCAGGTAGATTATGACTCTACCACCAAAGGCATCACCATCACGCTGGAGGAAACTGTCATTGCGATGCAGGTAGGCGTTAATACTGCGTATGTCAATGGCAAAGCCTATACGATTGATGCACCTCCGGTGATTGTGAATGGCAGGACCTTCGTCCCGATTCGTTTTATTTCGGAGATGTTCAACGCTACCGTCACCTATGACGTGGCGACCCGTACCGTTACCATTGTCCGTGATTTTCTCCCTAAATAAAGGGTATATGATCTTTCTCCCCGGCACCTTTTCATAGGGTGCTGGGTTTTTGCAACAAACTTGGTTCAAATTTGCGTTGAAAAATGCTATCATTCTTTCCCTCTCCTCTTTACAATTATGATCAAGGAGGAGAAGACATGCGCGAAAGCATCTACATTGCTGACGACGAAAAAAATATCAGAGAAGTCGTAAAGTCTTTTCTTGACAGCGAAGGGTATCAAGTACACGCTTTTGAAAGTGGAGATCTGCTATTGGCTGCATTTCAGGAAAAACCATGTGATTTGGTAATTCTGGATATTATGATGCCTGGTAACGATGGTTTTTTCATATGCAGAGAGATTCGAAAGCTGAGTACGGTACCGATCATCATGCTCACCGCAAGAGACAGCGATCTTGATTATGCGGCAGGTATCAACCTCGGGAGTGACGATTATTTTACCAAACCTTTTTCTGCTATTTCTTTGGTCATGAGAATAAAAGCAATATTCCGAAGAATTGAGTTTGAAAAAAACGCAAAAAACGATCCTATTCTGCCGGTTTTACATTACGAGGACATTGAAATCAATCAACAGAAAAAAACCGTTACTATTGACGGGGAAATCATCGAATTGACCCCAACAGAGTACAATCTCCTCACTTATTTATTGGAGAATCATGAAAAAGCCGTATCGAGGAATGAACTGCTGAATAAAATATGGGGATACAATACCGAAGTGGAAACCAGGGCAGCTGATGATACGGTGAGACGATTGCGGAAAAAAATTACGCAAAGTTGTGCTTTGATAGAGACTGTTTGGGGATTTGGTTTTCGATTGGTCCGAAAAGAAAAGGCTGAGGACAGTGAGTAAAAAAAAGATCAGTATACGGTTGCGTATTCTGTTGTCGGTTCTTTGTCTTATCAGTTTTATCCTGCTGTTGATCATTGCTGTTTTTAATAGATTGGTTTCCCAGTATATCAAAGGCAATGTGAATGAGCAACTGAGAGTAGTCAAAGAGTGGGCGTACCAAAATGGTCAATTAGAGGAGAATTGGTTGTTTCCTCCCGCTCCGCAACCTCCTGATGAAAAGAACCAAACTGCTAGCGAAGATAGGAAAAAAATCCCGAGAGGACAGTTTGGGAAACCTGAAATTCTGATTGTAAATGAAAATGGAGAGATGCTATTTCCTGATGAAAACAGGGTGTTTGCACGCGAATACAGTGACTTGCTGGATATTACCGTACAGTTGAAAAAGCAATCGGTGAATCTGAACAGCGATGAGATTATGCGTCTCAATGCTTCCGGTAGGGATTACTATTTCGTATCGTTGAAGATTGCGAAAAGAGCGAATCAGAGCCAAACTTTCCTGTTGTATTGTATTGACATGACATCTATCGCTGATTTTTCCCATCGAATCAACATCGTATTGCTGATGGTACTGTTGTTGGCATTATTACTGTCTGTATGCTTGGCATTTTTGTTATCTGTGATCATTACCCGTCCGATTAAAGAGTTAACTGCTTTTGCGGACAGGATCGGTCATGGTAATTTTCAAACCAGCCAAGCAGATTATATGGATATGGAATTATCATTGCTTTCAGATAGTATGAATAAAGCAGCCATCCAATTAGAGCGATTTGACCGAGAGCAAAAGATCTTCTTCCAGAATGTTTCGCATGAGCTACGTACACCGTTACAATCGATCAAAAGCAACGCTGAAGCGATCGAGTACAGTATCATGGATAGCGATCAAGCCAGTCGTATTATTATTTCTGAAACAGACCGCTTGAGTGAGATGGTGGAAGGATTACTTTATTTCTCTTACTTGGATAACGCAATTGTTCCCATGCAGACGGAAAGACATGATATCAGGGAGATTCTTTCCGGTTGTGTCGAGAGACAAAGAGCGTAT
>Ga0255343_1005178_pt1 | contig 12379 bp, 15 predicted proteins | sample wastewater_treat_4_FD_192413 | JGI IMG/M metagenome (GOLD analysis project Ga0255343, IMG submission 192413) | Wastewater microbial communities from Lulu Island WWTP, Vancouver, Canada - plant16 | ecosystem: Engineered > WWTP > Wastewater > Unclassified | place: Canada: Vancouver, British...
GCTTGGAATGTTAAGGGAGACACAAATTTTGTGGCGCTATCTGTCATTATGACTTTTACATCATGCCCTTCTTTTAAAAGACTGGTCACCAAGGAACAAGCTTTATAGGCCGCTATTCCTCCCGTTATACCAATTAAGATGTTTTTTTTCATAATTATATTTTACAACAAAACAAGAGACTGTTCAAATTTTTTTAAAAAAACAAAAAGCCATATTTTCATATCTATAATACACCACTTTCCTCCAAAAATGAAGCAAATTTTTAATCTAATAAAGGCTCGACCTAAGCCGAGCCTTTATTGGGTATAGTCTTTGTGTTATTATTGTTGTATATGTCAAACTTAAAATTGATAGTAAATACAAATTTTGAAAAAGACATCGAGTTAATAAAAGAGTTTTTTTTTAATTCTGAAACTGAACATTTCAAGTGGCGAATATTGCGATTTTATTGTGGCCTAGAGGAAAACATCTCTAATAGTAAAGAGCCGGCGATTGTAATTGAAGATTATTTTAATAGGATATACTTAAATAAAAAAGATGAAATTAAAAGTATTGTTGAGCAAAGTCGAAAAATTATAGAAGAAGAATTTTCTGAAGGTTTAGAAATACTGGTCAAAATGATGAATTATGATGTGTTTAAAAAAGAGACTTTTATTGCATTTCCGACTCTTTTACCTTTTTCTCCAACTAATCGCCCAACCTTCTATTTTTCAATTGTCTCAACCTTGTTTAACAAGTCGCCCAATCACATTTTGGATATTGCTATTCATGAAATTTCTCACTTTTTATTATTTGACATACTGGAAGATTTAAAAATAAATTTGAGGATAGTCCGTGAAAATCAAGATTTTTTACATTTTTTTAAGGAAGCTCTGACTGGTATGTTGTTGTCAGAAAAAGAAATAGCAAAGCTTTTAGACAGAAAAGATTACAAAGGAAATCCTGAGGTCCATAATTTAAACATAAAAGTTTTTAATCAAACAACTACTTTGCGTGAATATTTGCGCTCTACCCTTCATCAATATCAAGAAAAAGGTTTATCTTTCTCTCAATTTATAAAAGATGTTATTGACCAACTCAGACCAAAAGTCAAAGAATTTAGCAATAAGAAGATATTTTGGAATCAAAATGAACGTGAAATTAGAGATGGGGATGAAAAATTATCAAAAGAATATGCAGTTCCTATCGTGATTTAATTAAAAATGATCAAATTTAACCTAATAAATTCTTATACGGAAAACCTATTTTTCTTTGTCTCTAATTTATCTGAGTTTCATTTTTCTTGTCGTAAGGAATATAACGAAGAATGGCGAAAAGTTTTTGGAGAATTATCCGAGACAGAAGAAACACATTTGAAAAATTTTTCAATAATTTTGAAAAAATATGGATTTGATGACCAAAATCCCTATTTAGGAATTCCATTCTTTCTTTCTTCTGAAAATCAAAAAATTAAATCGGTCAAAAAAGTTTTGGACAAAGAAGAATTTTCAATAGTGGGCAAAACTCTTGAAATTTTTAGACCAAAATTTGAGTTGGTTTATGAAAAAGATAAATTAGATGATTGGATAAGAATTCAGTCAGAAATTTTTAAGGGTGACAGAATACAAAATGCCATAAGAGAAATAGCCTCCCTGTTAGGGGCTGAGATTTCAGCAAAACGAATAAATGTTCATCTTTTGGGCTTTATCTCGCCAAAAATGTTGGCTTCTGGGGGTGCTAATTTGGGTCCTAACGATATTACTTTAGAAATGCCTGTAAACAGAATTGAAGATTGGATTGGAGAATGGGGTGTGTTTGTTGCCTTGCATGAGTTAACTCATCTCTTCTTTGAAAGCTCAAAAGCCCAAAAAATTCTTAAGGAAAAAACGAAAAAAATATCTATCAATAAAATCGCAAAGATAAAGCCAGAAAGAGACCTTTACAATCTAATGAAAGAAATAGTGACAGAATTATGCGCCCCTTCCGGATATATTTGTGAGAAAAATTCAAGGAAAATAAAACCGCTATCAGAAATATTGATTACCAACCTGGGAAGAAAATTAGAACAATTCGAGAAATACAAAAAGAACAAAGATGTTCCGTACCATGATTTGTCGCCATACATAGTTTGGCAGACTTATCCCTTGGTGTCTCTTTATGTCAACAACAAAATGACCGTGGATTTAAAATTTATGGATTCTCTTTTTGAAATATTAAAAGCCGGAGATTAGACTCCGGCCCAATTCTGCTCAATTTCTTCAATTGCTCGTTGAACATGAGAGAAAATCCTCTTCTTGGCCTCACAAAAGGCGTTGACGAACCACTCTTTTGTTTCGATCATGATGTTAAATTTCAGGAATATTGTTTGAATTTGATGAAAAATGCATCAGACGGAGATGTCCTGAAAAAACAAATTGCCTATTTAACCGACCGTATTCTTGTTAACACAGGCAAAAAACAACTTTACGGTACCCAGTTTTATTTAAATAAAAAAGGGGTTTATGGACCTCGCCCTATTAAGGATTTGGAAAATATAAATAAAAGATGGCAAGAAATGGAAATGAGCAGTAAGTCCTGGAAAACTTTTGCTGACTACAAAAAAGTCCTGTTGAATAAGTATTGGGAAGATTTTAAAAATAATCCCCGCTGATTTGTTTCATTGTCCTAGGTCCGTCCTAGCTTTATCGCCACATCTATTCACTCTTCAACAAATCATTTAGTTTAGTTCAGGTGGCGCAAATCCAATTTTTGTTCTATGGTCGCCCCTGTTTTACAAACAAGGATTATTCTTTAAGATTGAACAAATGGCTGTGTTATGTTACAGTTAAAACTGGAAATAAAGAGAGGCTCATTTGTACGTTGATAGTAACAAACATCGGTTGGTATCAAGAAGTATTCGACTACTGTCGTGAAGTCAAAGTAACAACAGAAAAGGAGGTTAAAATTGAAGCCCAATTACGTTCTTTTAGAAGGGGTCGATTTGTCTGGTAAATCTAGTACGATAAGGAGCTTAAAAACTCTAGTGCCCGCTATCCATGTTAGGCACTCTTCTCTCTTGGAGTCTAATAGGTTTCTCGATGTAGCAAAAACTACAAACAAAGATGGTTCGGCACGTGTCGGTCATATGTATCTAAAAGCTTTGGATTATGATTTAGAGAACTTTGTCTGGCCCAAAATCGATACCGTGCAGGATTCGACCATCCTCTTAAGGTCTTTGGGTTATCATGCTGCCGCTAATCTAAAAGAGTTGCTCAAGGAATTTGAGAAATTAATTTATTCTCACCCACACTTTGATCAAATCTTTATTTTGAGCGCAAGTATAGAGGAAAGAAGAAGGCGCCTGTTAAGCAGATTAAAAAAACATCCTAACAAAGTTACGAGGAACGACCTTTTGATTATTGAAAATCCTGAGTTCTTTGTCAGGATGGAAAAATCTTTAGTGTTCTATGCAACAAAATATTTTGCCCCTTTGGTTGTTGTTGACACAGAAAAACAAACCTCGCTAGAGATGGCTAAACAAATTGGCCAAGCCTGTGGTATGCTTTAAAGTGGGTGAGTTTTATCCACCCACTTTAATGTTAAATATTTCAATGAAAAAAAAGGAAAAAATTGAGACAGAGTATAAGCTAGAGCTTACCAAAGAAGAATTTGATAGATGTAATAAATTGAGACAGAAATTGATGTGATAGAAGAAAAAAGTAGCTCCATGAGACCAAAACTTAGAGATTGGATGTTCGATTTCTTCTCTTTATCTGAACGCCCAGAAGGAACAGGGATGTTCAAGTTAGCATTATCATCTCAAAAAACAGAAAAAACTTAAATCTTCTTCCTCGGCCTTTCTCACAATCATTCGTAATGATAATATTTAACTTATGGAAATAAAAATATTGGCCAATGGCAAAACAAAGGTTGTTCGCCTGTCCTAGGTTCGCCTGTCCTAGGCCCGTCCTAGCCCTAAGAGGAGAAAATGTTAAGTTGCATCTTCCTGTGGGTTGTCAATAAAATCAAGAGTGATTTGGAATAATTCTTTTTGAGATTCTTTAGTTTCAAAAAGATGGCCAGCCTTCTTGATTATATGTAATTCCGAACTCTTTTTATTGTCTGTTTTATCAAAATATTTTTGAGCATCTTGATCAGCGCTATTTTCGGCCGCCACAATACAAGTTTTTTTATTTAATGATTGAAAAATATTTAGAGTATCAACTGTGATTAATTCTTTAAAAAATACTTTATTCAACGATAATCTCCCCTTTTTTTCATTGTATATTTTTTGTTGAGCATCAAACTCAAAATCATTTTCCATTTCTTTTTTATCCCAAGGTAAATGGCTTTGATCCCAAAAAATTAATTCTGTTTGTTTTTTATATTTTTTGTATTTATCAAGAAATAAGATAGATATAACTGAGCCAAAACTATGGCCGATTAAAATTATTTTTTGGTCCGGATCGATAATCTTATCAATAATATTTTTTAACTCTGATAAGTAAACTGAAAAAGTCATATCCTTCAACGCCAAGGCGTTCTCTACTTGTTTTGGATCATCAGGGTCAGCACAAAAGTTAAACTTTAAAACATTAAAATTATGATTAAAAAAATAATTGCCAGCTAACTCAAAAAGTGGCAAATATCTACCCCCAGAAAAACCACTCAAAAGAAAAATTGTGGGCTGTGAATTATTGTGCTTCAATAAATCGCCGTAGATAAATTTATTATTGTTTATTTTAGTTTTTATTTTCATTATTTAGAAAATCCTGCTTCAATCAATTGATTGAAGCAGGATTTTGGGGAGATTAGGCGATGTCGAACTCCCCTTTCTTGACCCCACCAGTGAAAGCTTTCCACTCGCCGTGTGTAAAAGCTAAGGTTTTTCTGGAAGGATCTTCTGTGTTCCTCACTTCAACCAATTCATCACCAATCTTGACCGAAACACACGTTCGACGATTGGTGATGTAAGTTATTGAGGAAGTAGCAAACCCCTCACAATCAACCTTTTGTCCTTTTTCGTTTTCCCAAAAAGAACATCCGTTACCAAAGACCTCGTTGGGCATTTACGACCTCCTTCATAGTTAATGAACAATCCATATCAGTTGTTGAAGTTGCTAGATTTAATAATAAAGTAAAAAAAGCTATTGTCAAACAAATGTAATGGCCCAATAGCTTGGAAATTTCAAATTTCTAAGCCAAAAAGTAGTTAATTCTCTCTCTGGTACAACTCCTCCACCTTTCCCCTCGCAAACTCGCAGGATTTGGTATAAAACTCGTCGTTTGGGTTTTCGCTCGCGAGAATTTCGGCTGGGATCTTGAAGGGTGTGCCGATCGTGACACTTGTCTGCCTGCCAGTTTCTTTTTTAGGGTTGATCGCTATTGGTAAGATATCCATTCCAAATTCTTTGTGCATATAAATTAAACCGCGACGAAAGGGTTTGATGCCAGCGGCGCGGTTAAGTCCGCCTTCCGGAAAAATCATCACGCGTTCGCCTTGCTTTAGGCAGTCAATTAGGGGTGCTAGTTTTTGTTCAAAGGTCCACTCTTTTTCAAATGGCACGACGCCGTAAAGAAAGTAAATAATTTTAACTAACCCAACCTTATCAAAAAAATGGGCGATCCGGTCAACAAAAGTGACGGAGCCCATTATTCTGATTGGCAAAATTTTTAGAAATGTTTTGAAGGGAATAACGTTGCTGATTAGCCAGGGGTCAAAGACTGATTTGTGGTTGGAAATTATTACCAGTGGTCGGTCAGGTCGGAAATCGTAATCAAAGAAAGAATCATCAATTGTTATTTTTACGTGTTGGAAAATGCGAGTGATTGGAAAGCAAAGAAAATAAGTCAGAACCCAAGTCAACTTGACCCAAAACAAGCCCCTGGGGACTATTTGGACCCTTGGCGCAGTGTAAATACGTGTTTGGGTCTCTGGAAAGGATGTTATATTAAATTGGCCGGAAATGGCCTTTTTAGATTTCATACTAAAGATGTGCGGTTTTCCGTATTTAGACTATACCATAAAAGCGAAACAAAATGAAGAAAGAGGCTGTTTTGGGGGGCAACAGAAAATCGATTGACCTTAGTGAATGGTGTCGCCGGTAATTTTGACGAGCTGGGTTTGGCCGGTATTTTGATTTAGAATTTTGACTACGCTGCCGAGCCTAACTTTCTTAGAAGGTTTGTTTCCAATCTTAATGATTTTGGCGCTATTACGAATTTCGATCAGTTTTTGCAGTTCGGCGGCGGTCGTTTCAAAGTTAAAACGCGCCACATCATAGGTGGCGTTGTCGTGCCAGGTTTCAGAGCTTTGCTCGGTAGATTCCCCCACCTCGCGCCCAAATTCAATGACCTCTTGTTCCAGTTCGATAATTTTTTTCCGTAACTCTAAAAAATCCTCAGGCAAAAATTTGTAAGTTTTGCTCATAAAATTGTGGGAGTTGTTGGTTGTTTTATCCTAGTCTAAACTTTTTGATTTGTCAAAAGCGCTCTCACGTCACCCTATAATCTTTGTGATTCTGCAGTATTGAACATTAATGATAAGTATTTTTAACGATCGTTAAAAATACTTATCAAGTTTCTTGTCCATTTTCCATTCACTTTCTATTTTTATGCTCTATTCTAAATTTTACGCTCAATATTCTTTATTCTACTTTAAAGTCCCTCTTCGCGGAGGTCCTCAATGATTTTTTTGGCTTTGCGGGAGAGTTTGCCTGGGGTCGGGAAAGTAACTCGAACCAAGAGATCGCCACGGCGGCCGCGTTCGCTTGGTACGCCTTTGCCTTTAACCCGCAACATTTCGCCGTAAGCAATTCCGGTTGGAATAGTTAAGGTTAAATCCCCCTCCAGAGTTTTTAATTTGTAGTCAGTGCCCAAAATCGCATCTGTCAATTTAATTTTGATATCAGCCAGCAAATCATTGCCGGAACGGCGCCAAAGTTCATCTCGTTCAACGTGAATTTTGATGTAAAGGTCGCCATTTTGGCCGTCGGCGACCGCTTCCCCTCGCTCGGACATTCTAATCATCTCGCCATTATTTATACCGGCCGGCACTTTAACGCGAACTTCCTCGTCTTTTTTGCGGACACCATCGCCGCCGCAAGCCTGGCATTTTTTCTCGGGTATTTTGCCGCGACCGTGACAGGCGGGACAGGTTTTCGCGGTCTGGAAAGTTCCCAAGATGGAACGCATGGCTTCTTTGATTTGGCCGCTCCCGTCACAGGTGGCGCACTTCTTGACGTCAGTGTCTTTTTCGGCGCCGGCGCCATTACAAACATCGCAAAGCCCAACTTTATTGATTAAAAGTTTTCGTTCTGTGCCAAAAATCGATTCTTTGAAAGTTATCAAAATATCCACCGAAATATCTCGTCCGCGTTTAACTTTGGTTCGGCGACCGCCGCCAAAGATGTCCCCAAAGATGTCCCCTAGGTCAAATTCAAACGAGCCATTTTGGCCACGGTTGAAACCAGAGAAATCAAAACCGCTGAAATCAAAACCGCCGCCTGGACCACCTTGGCCGCCAAAACCGGCGTTACCAAATTGGTCATACTGCGCGCGTTTTTTGTCGTCAGACAAAATCTGATAGGCTTCATTAACTTCCTTAAACTTTTGTTCGTCGCCGGTAGATTTATCCGGGTGATATTTATGCGCTAGCTTGTGGAAGGCTTTGCGGATATCTTCTTTAGAAGCGTTTTTCTCTACGCCCAATGTTTTGTAGTAATCTTTAGCCATAATATAGATGAGCTCAAAACTTAAAACGCAAAACGCAAAATTTAATCTTTTAACTTGAAACCTTGGATTTTAAAGTGATAACACTCTGGCCAAGCATTTTACAAATCTCGTCAACCTCTTTAATTAAAGGTTCAACTTTTTCTCGGTCTATTATCTTAGCGTCCTTTAATAAACTTAGCCAATATTTTGTTTCGTTAGCGCTTTTTAAGGAAATTTCAAAAAATTTTTTATATTCCAATCTGGAGCTGACCGCTTGAGCTTCAACATGGTTGGCTCCAATGGAACTAGCAGATCTTATTAGTTGATCACTAATAATCCAACTTGCCCTATTGTTTGGAAGTTTTGAACTCAAGTTGATAACTTTCAAGGTAAAGTTATAAGTTCTCTCTCTTAGACTGTTGGGCATGATTTGAATTTTGTGTTTTGCGCTTTAAGCTTAAATAATAATACCATTAAAAGGATTTTTGAGCAAGGATGCGTAATGCTTCAATAGCCTAAAACCCCTGGCGCGCTTACGCGCCAGGGGTTTTAGTTAAGGTTATTGATTTTTTAGCTCTAAGCTTTGAGTTTTGCGCTACTTCGTCTCCGCGTCTCTCACATTCCCCTCGTTGCTACCTTGCCCGTCATCTTTCTTGTCTTCATTATTTGACCCGCCTTCTTTCGGCGGCTCTTGTGATTGCGTCTTCATCATAGATTCGCCGATTTTTTGCATTTCGGTTGAAAGAGCGCTTGTGGCATTTTTTATGGCCTCAAGATCTTGACCATCTTTGACTCCTTTGAGGACGGTAATCTTATCTTCAACATCTCGTCTAATTTCTTCAGGGATTCTTTTTTCTCCGGCTGGTTGGCCATCGGTATCCTTTAGAGCTTTTTCGGCAGTATAAATCATTTGTTCGGCGACATTTTTGACCTCAACCATTTCGCGCTTTTTCTTGTCTTCCTCCGCGTGCGCTTCAGCGTCTTTTTTCATTCGCTCAATATCTTCTTTGGATAAGCTGGTCTTGGCTTCAATCCGGATGGATTGTTCTTTGCCAGTGGATTTTTCTTTGGCTTTGACTGACAAGATGCCGTTGGCGTCGATGTCAAAAGCGACTTCCACTTGCGGCAAACCGCGCGGCGCCGGCGGAATGCCGTCTAGAATAAAACGACCAAGAGATTTATTATCAGCTGCCATTTCGCGTTCGCCTTGGACGACATGAATCTCAACCGAGGTTTGATTATCTGCCGCGGTGGAAAAAATTTGCGAACGAGAAGTCGGGATCGTGGTATTGCGTTCAATTAATTTCGTGGCGACGCCGCCCATTGTTTCAATGCCGAGCGAAAGCGGGGTTACATCCAGCAAGAGCACGTCTTTGACATCCCCTTGGAAAATACCGCCTTGGATCGCGGCGCCAATTGCCACCACTTCGTCCGGATTGATGGTGCGGTTCGGTTCTTTGCCGAATAATTTTTTGACGGCTTCCTGGATGGCCGGCATTCTAATCTGACCGCCAACCAAAATGATTTCATTGATATCGGATATCTGATAGCCGGAGGCGCCTACCGCGCGCTTAGTGATTTCAATAGAGCGGTCAATAAATTCTTTGGCCAAGTCCTCAAGAGTAGCACGTGTCATAGTTTTGTTGAGGTGAACCGGGCCGGAAGAATCTGAAGTAATAAACGGAATATTGATGTCGGTTTGCATGGAGGTGGAGAGCTCATGCTTGGCTTTTTCCGCGGCTTCCTTTAGGCGTTGGAGAGCCAGCTCGTCGTGGCTGATGTCCAGGCCGGTCTCTTTTTTAAACTCATCGGCAATCCACTTGATAATTTTCTGGTCAATATCTTCGCCGCCCATATGCGAGTCGCCATCGGTCGATTTAACCTGAATACTTTGCTCTTCTTCGCCGCCGATGATATCCAAGACTGAAACATCAAAAGTTCCGCCGCCAAAGTCGTAAACGACAACTTTTTCGTCTTTCTTTTTATCCAAACCGTAAGCCAGAGCGGCGGCTGTCGGTTCGTTGATGATGCGGCGGACTTTAAAGCCGGCAATCTCGCCCGCGTCCTTGGTCGCTTTGCGTTGAGAGTCATCAAAGTAGGCCGGAACGGTAATCACCGCCTCTTCTATTTTTTCACCAAGTTTGGCCTCCGCGTCATTCTTCAGCTTTTGCAAAATCATGGCCGAAATTTCTTCCGGACGGTAATCTCTTTCACCCATCTTGACCAACACTCCGCCATCATCGGCTTTGTTAATGGCAAATGGTGAGATATCTTTGTCGCGTTGGACATGCGGTTCTTCAAATTTGTGACCCATCAAACGTTTGATGCCGTAGATGGTATTTTTGGGGTTAGTGATAGCTTGTCTTTTGGCGATTAAACCAACCAGACGTTCACCCGCCTTGGAGATAGCGACAACAGACGGCGTTGTGCGCGCGCCCTCAGCATTTTCAATAATTTTTGGTTGTCCGCCTTCCACGGCGGCAACAGCGGAATAAGTGGTGCCCAGGTCAATACCTATGATTTTTGCCATATATCTTGAATTGTCTAATTTTTAATAAATTTATTTTTAAATGGACCGTTTGTTTTTATTTAAGGTTTTTCCGACCAGTGTCTGACTTTTACCTGAGCCGGACGTAAAATTTGTTCATTTATTTTATAACCCTTTTTTACGACTTCGTCAATCACATCATCTTGGTCCGGGAACTCGGCGGGAACAATCGCGATGGAGTGCTCTTCAGTGGGATTGAATTTATCGCCGACTTGGGGACAAATTTCTTTCAGACCGTGATTTTGGAAAATATTTTTCAGTTGTTGGTAAATGTATTCTACACCTTTGCGCCAATTTTCCGGCGCTTGTTCCCAGACTTCTTTGTTGCTCATCGCCATTTCAAAACTGTCGGCCAAAGACAAAAATTCTCCAAACAAATCTTCTTTGACCCACTTAGCGGTTTCGCCGCGTTGTTTCTCTACCTCTTTTTTTAGGTTGAGGTAGTCAGCTTTGGCGCGTTGCCAGCCAGCCAGGTAGTCACCTCGTTCAGTTTGGCAAGTCTTAAGCTCTTCTCGCAGTTTCTTTAATTTACTGTTGACCGAGGCCGCTTCCGGCGCGCGGTCTTCCAAGTTCTCTTCAAATTCTATCTCGTCGGCTTCCGATAGCTCGTTTTCTTTATTTTTGTCTGTTTGTTTTGACATACATTAATAAGAATAAGTGTTCCCTAACAAAACACTTTATATAGAGTTAAACGGATAATTCATCCTCATTATAACTAGTTAAAAGCTTTTATGCAAATACCAACTATGTTTAAAAATAAGGATTTTTCCCGCCCAAAGGTTCCTAACTGGAAGTCGGGGCCCAAAAAAACCGGCCAAGGCCGGTTTTTGAGTTTTTAACGTTTGGACCATTGTGGCGACTTGCGCGCTTTTTTGAGGCCGAACTTATAACGTTCTTTTTTGCGGCCATCTCTAGTGAGCAAACCGGCTTTTTTAACTTCGGCTTTGGTTTTTTCGTCGGCTTTGACAATCGCTCTGGCCAAGCCCAAACGAAAAGCTTCGGCTTGAGAAGAAATTCCACCACCGGACATTTTGACAGAAATCAGAAACTTATCCAGATTCTTGATATCGGCCAATTGGTTTTTGGCGCGAATTCTTAATTCTTCGGTTGGAAAATACTCATTAAAAGGTCTGTCATTAATCACAATCTCGCCCTTGCCGGTATAGAGACGAACTCTGGCGATAGATGTTTTGCGGCGACCGACCGCCTCGATGTATTTGTCTTTTGTTACAGTAGCCATAATCTTATTCGGTTATCGTTAAATTTTTCATTGCCACCGCGCGCAACTTATTGTCGGGCAACATGCCTTTTATCGCTCGCAAAAGCGCTTCGCGGTAACCTTTTTTATCAATGACGTGTTCCAAAGTTTCTTCTTTTAGACCACCCGGGTAACCGCTGTAGTGATGGTAAACTTTTGTTTTTTTCTTCTTATTAGAAACATCCATTAGACTGGCGTTGATGATGGAAACTTTTACCGCCGGCGTGAGGTGGCGTTCAAACTCGGCGCTATTTTTGTTGCGCAAAGCAACGGCCGCTTCAGAGGCGACACGCCCAATGGCCTTACCGGTAGCATCAATTGTAACTTCTTTGTTTTTCATATTAGACAAATTCTATTACCGCCATTGAACTGCCGTCACTAGTTCGTTTTGGCAACTTGGTAATTCGGGTATAGCCGCCCGCCCGTTCAGCATAACGCGGTCCGATTTCTTTAAACAATTTGTTAACCCGTAACGGTGAACCGAGGTTCTCGGTGACCAACTTGCGGTTAGCAACGGTATCAACTTTGGCTTTAGTGACCAGCTTTTCTATCAAACGGCGGGTTTCTTTGGCCTTGGTTTCGGTCGTGGTAATCTTTTCCTTTAAGATTAAGTTGGACATCAAAGAACGAAGCAAAGCTTTTCGCACGCCTATTTTCCGACTGAATTTTTTACCTGTTTTTTGATGCCTCATAATTTTGTTGTTTCTTATTACTTAAGGGTGATACCCAGACCGCCTAGGGCTCGCTTAATCTCTTGGATACCCTTGTCTCCCAGTCCACTTATTTCTAGCAGATCTGATTCTTTTTTTCTAGCCAGGCCGCTTACGGTGCGGATACTCGCGCCAGTCAGCGCCTTGATGGTGCGAACAGACAAGTCTAAGTCTTCAATTCTGGTTTTCAGA
>Ga0255343_1005181_pt1 | contig 12375 bp, 11 predicted proteins | sample wastewater_treat_4_FD_192413 | JGI IMG/M metagenome (GOLD analysis project Ga0255343, IMG submission 192413) | Wastewater microbial communities from Lulu Island WWTP, Vancouver, Canada - plant16 | ecosystem: Engineered > WWTP > Wastewater > Unclassified | place: Canada: Vancouver, British...
GATCGGATTTCCCAGTTCATGCCGGATGCCCGAAAAAACATAACTGATGTTGTCCATCGAGTTTACCGCCGCGGCGATTGACTCCAGCCGGCTTTGTTCAGTAATGTCCCTGATGATAATCCAAATGTAATTGCCGGAAGTCATGTAGGGGGTATAACCGAGCAGCCGGTTTTTGAAATGCAGTGTGTAGTTTTTACCGAAAAGCTCATTTGCGGGCTTACTTTCGTAATCCGCCATCAGCAGAGACATGATGTTTTGATATTCCAGCAGGCTCTGGTTGTTGTGAAAAATTTCGGTGGCGACTCTGTTTTTGAAGATGAGCTGGTTTGTTTTGGTGCTCAGAATCACAATGCCCAGATCCATCGTTTCCAGGATGCTGGTGTAAATGGAATGATCCAGCTCTTTTCCCGTATCATACTGGATTGTTTTTTCCCTGACGTAATTTTGCATACGACTGAAATAATTCTTTACAAAAGATGCGATTAGAAGGTATTAAATCGCAATAAATTGTTTGCGTCTGATTTTCGCAATTTGCTGATTTGATATAAATAATTACTTGTAATGTCAAGGATATTTTCGTGCGTGCCTTTGTCATTGCTCTTATTGCCTTCCTTGTTGCCGCCGTTTTTGCCGGCCTTGGCTATTTTGCGCCACGCTTTTTGGTGTATTCAAACGGATACGAAAGGGCGGATGCGATTGTTGTTCTTTTGGGGCCGGATTTCCGTGCCCGCCATCAGCACGCGAAAAACCTGCTCCACGAAGGAATGGCGGACTATCTGATTATTCCGGCTTACGGCAGGACGTATCGAATGGAACTTGATGAAATGACTCTTGTCGGACAACTGCCGCGAAAAAACATCGGCCGCCGGGCAGGAAAATCGATGATCCCACAATACTTTGAAGACACTCATCTGGAAATTTTGAACGCCCGCGAGATGATGAATCGCTATGGACGGAAATCAGCCATTTTCGTAAGTTCTCCCTACCATATGCGCCGGATTAAAATGATCGTGTCCAAGGTGTTCGGTCAATCCTCCGGTTTTTATTTTTCCCCCACACCTTTCGAAAACAGGCCGGTCGAGCCGTGGCGCCTCAAATTGTCCGACTGGAAAAAAATATTCCAGGAATACGTAAAAATAGCATGGTTCAATATTTATTCCGTCTGGGTAAAGTAAAAACCTGCGCCTGCCCGGGACCGGAGAAGAAAAACTCACAATAAATATCATACAAAGCTCAAAAAAATTGTTTCCATGTAGAAAACAAGAAAAAGACTTTTAAACCACTTCAGGTTTTACAAAGAAAAAACGGGGAGTAAAGCTTTGACAGGAAGACACAGGCTATGATTTACTGTAAATCGTCTGTGCCGTAACAAGCGCTGATAAGGCTCTAAAGCCATTCTGAAACTGCTTGTATGTGTTTGCTTGAATGATGCCGGATGTGTTTGGTAACTATGCAAAGGGGGCTTATTAAATAATGGAAAAAAATTATTCCACTTTTATGGTCAGGTGCTTTGCACTTTTCCTGACCAGTATCTGCTTGGCGTCCATGCATTCCACAGTTTTTGCCCAGACCGCTCAGGAAGTAGCGAAGAAAGCGTTCGGGGCAACCGTGCTTCTCGTTATGGAAGATGCAAACGGTCAGCCTCTTTCCCTTGGCAGTGGTTTTTTAGTACGTAATGGCGAAGTTGCCAGCAATCTGCATGTTATTGAAGGCGCCGCAAGTGGGTACGCAAAAATTGTTGGTCAAAAAACAAAATTCGACATAGAAGGCATCACTGCCGTCGATCCGCGCTGTGATCTTGTTGTTCTTAAAATATCCGGATGTCAGGCGGAGGCGCTTGTACTTGGCGATAGCGAATCCGTACAGGTCGGGGAGACAGTTTACGCCATTGGCAACCCTCAGGGCCTGGAAGGAACCTTCTCGCAGGGTATTGTCAGCAGCATACGTGAAGTCGAAACAGACAAACTTTTGCAGATAACCGCCCCAATTTCACCAGGCAGCAGTGGGGGCCCGGTGCTCAACTGTAGGGGCGAAGTTATCGGCGTGTCGGTGGCCACCTTCAGAGGAGGCCAAAACCTCAACTTCGCCATCCCATCAAACTATTTAAACGAATTGCTCAAAAAGACCGGAAGTGCAAAGCCATTGGCGCAGGCAAAGCCGGCGACATTACCGCGTTCAATTTTAGGTGATCTTGGTGGACGAAGCAGAGAAGGAGTGGTGGGCGCCAACCTGACCTATGATTCCTATTCGCAAATGGGAAATTACTCCTTTTCTCTGGTCAATAAACTTCGTGATCCGGTGAAGAATGTGTATTGCCTCATTGTGTTTTACGATAAGCAAGGCATTCCGCTTGATGTTCAAACCGTAAAATATCATGGGCAAATCCCCGGAGGCCTTGCAAAAAGGGTTAAGGGACGTGTAGACCAAAGTGTAGAGAGATTAAATGCAAATCATCACATTAGCCCGCCTCATTCACCAGGAGGGAAAATTGAATTCAGGATTCTGGATTTCGAGGTTGTCCATTGATCCGGCCGGGGCGCCGGACATCCTCGTCGCGCAGGATCTGTAACTTCCCCACCCCTTTCTTTTTCTTCTCTTAATTTATTTCCGCCACACGTTAAAAAACTATTGACATAAATCATTTCCTGCGTTAGGCGAATAGACAATTCAACACCGTAACATTATTACAATATTTGCTGGTCCGCGCATCATCATGCCGAAGAAGCAACATCAGGCGGACATCGAAAGGCCCAGGTTATGAATACTTCTGGCAAGTCCGACCCCATGACAACCCTGCCCATACGCTATGAGTACGCCTTTGGCGGTATTATCACCGTCTATGATGAAAAAACGGAAAGGGATCAGACTGACTTTTACGACCACAACCCCATAAGGATCGGCTACCGGCCTAAATGGACACACAAGGAAGCCAGTGCCTATCTGGACACAGTCTTTATCGATCCGGAAAAGGAACAGGTTGGTCTGGTCTGGCGCTCCACGATACTGACCGAGCCTGAAGTGTGCGTTTTGGAAGCCCGGATGATCATGAGGCAGGACAAGGAAGCCAGGATCAGGGAGGCGCAGGGTGGCCGATAACGAAGGAGCCCGTAAAGCCGGTAAGTTCATGGCGATCTATACCACCCCGGATGTCTGCAAGACACCTGTGGGGATCACCGTAGTTCCCATTCCCTATCCGATCATCTCCAATCTCAGCGACAGCATGTCCACCAGTTCCAACGTCAACTTCGGGGGTGATCCGGCGTATATCCATGACAGGAGTAAAATATCGAAAGTCACGGGAGACGAGCCTGGGACGGCCGGCGGAGTCAAGTCCGGGACGAACCGTTCGATAGTGGAGACGATTTCCGGCAGCAGCTCCGTCAATGTGAACAGGAAACCCGTTGTACGTCATGGTGATCCCTGCAAGATGAACAATGGCAACACGATGGGTAAGGTGATCTACCAGGGCACAGGCAAAAGCGCCTCCGGAATATCCGCCGACTCCAATCCGCCGGTGAAACCGGAAACACCACAAGAAGAAGAAGCCAAAGAAGAAAAGAAAGGCCTCTGGAGCAGGATGTCGGAAGGCGTTCATACCGCTCTGGACGTAGCGGGTTTCATACCCGGACTGGGGGCAATCCCAGATCTGGCTAATGCCGCGATATACGGATTGGAAGGCAACGCGGCGATGGCTGCTCTATCCGTGGTTGCGGCGGTTCCGGGTATAGGCGATGGCGTAAAAGCCGGGACTATGGTAGTCAAAGGCGGCAAGGCGATTGCAAGACAGGCGGCAAAGAAGACCGCAAAGAAGCTGACCAGGGAAGCCGCCGAGAAGGCGGAAAAAGAGCTTGCCGAAAAAGCCGTGACAGAGAAAACCGGGAAGGAAGCGGCAAAGAAAGCGGCGCAAGAGTCAACGGAACAGGCGGCAAAGAAGAAAGGCAAAGACGGGGCAAAGGTCAAGGGGAAGAAGAGCAACGAGACCGGGAAATGCGGCGAGTGGCTGGCGAAGATGGATATGCTGGCGGAAAAGCGTTGCGAAGAAGTTGTGTCCGTGCAGAATAAATCCGGTCATGGTGTGGATTTGATTGGACGCAAAAGCGACGGCTCTGTATTGGTCTGGGAAGTCAAAACCACGGAGACGGCAAAAGCGCCGGGGCTGAGTAAAGATCAGAGAGAATTGGGCGGTAAACGATATGCAGGAGATCGATTAGCTGATGCTGCCAAAGGTAAAGGCAATTACGGGAAGGTGCCGGGACTAGATAAAGTTGCCGAAAAAGCGCAAGACTGGCTCAGGTCCGCAGAAAAACGTAAATCAAAAGTAACATACGAAAAGCGCGAAGTCTTTGTCGATGACATTTCCAAGGGGTGTGGCAAGCATCCGACGCGTAAATCAAGATCTAAGCCATGGATAGGCAAAGACGGAAACATATAAGTCGGGGAGAAACACGATATGAAAATGAAGACAGACATGAAAAAAGAAGTGGCTAAGCTGCAAAAGAAAGTCACCAGGTGGACAAAGGATTGGGTTGCAAACGAAAACCGGATAGAAATGTTCTGGGTCAATCCACCCAATGTATTTAAGGCATATTTAGATGGTGAAGACAATTCAGAGTTACTCGGGCTGCGCGCAGACAAGCTCCACTTCTGGCACTTCGTCCAGTACATGAACGCCGTATTGAATGAAGGGAAAGACGGCCTGGAGGATTTCGCTTTGGCGGCGTGGTATGCCTACGCTGTGGTTTGTTTTGAAGATGCGTTTGCAAATGCAGGTCAAGGCGGATCTATACTACTCGATGAAAGCATCTTTAGCCTCTCTTTGAGTATTCTTTCCGGCTGGAAGAAGGAGGCAAACGACATTGGTGATATTCTTTATAATGGTCTGGATAATAAGTTGCTTGATTTGCGGCATAACGAGGAACATGAAGCCGGGAAAGTCTATCAACACTTCTGGTTTCTGATGCACTTAAGCGGTGACATTGCCTTTTGGAGAAGAAAGATAGATACATCCCTGTATTCCTATCCTGATGATATGGAACCTTACAAATCTGTTCTTGCAGACTGGGAGACAAGGGATTTATCCAAAGTTCAACAATATGTTTCGGCAATGGCGGATTTTCATGTAATGGAGACGAAACCAACACGCTATGAAGAAATAAGCGAATTTGATGGTGAGGACGTCATGATCTTCCCCCACGAGATACTGTCCTTTCTGCGCATCCGTGAGTGGCATGGTCTTTCCAATCCCGAGACGTTTGAGCACCCGTTAATGAACCAGCCGCTGGCAAAACTTCCGCCCGCTGCGCCTCTTCCCAAACCGGAAACCCCTTTGCTGGACAAGGTAATCGAGAAGTTTAAAAAAGAATATCCGGGAAGCTTTGAAAGCTGGAAATGAAAGCGGGTTAACTAAAAAGAAGCGGCAAACCTTATCAATGCAAAAGCGGCGGTGTATAAAATGACTCAGCCGCTTTTTTCTTGAAAACAGGCCCGGAAGAACACAAAATGCGGAATGGCTGGCGAAGATGGATATGCTGGCGGAAAAGGGTTGCGAAGAAGTTGTGTCCGTGCAGAATAAATCCGGGCATGGTGTGGATTTGATTGGACGCAAAAGCGACGGCTCTGTATTGGTCTGGGAAGTCAAAACCACGGAGACGGCAAAAGCGCCGGGGCTTAAAGGAGATCAGGCGAAATGGGGTGGTGAAAAGTTCACCAACGACCGTCTTGGACGCGCCGCTGGCGGTCGGGGCAATTACGGGAAGGTGCCGGAAGCCAAAAGGAATGCAAGAATGGTGCAACGTTGGCTCGACGCAGCTAAAAAAAATACTTCAAATGTTACATATGAGAAGCGCGAAGTCTTTGTCGATGACATTTCCAAGGGGTGTGGCAAGCATCCGACGCGTAAATCAAGATCTAAGCCATGGATAGGAAAAGACGGCAATATTTAATTTGTGGAGATACATGCAATGAAAGCAAAAACAGACATGAAAAAAGAAGTGGCTAAGCTGCAAAAGAAAGTCACCAGGTGGACAAAAGAATGGGTTAACGATGGTGAAATTCTCGAGATGTTTCGTGATGATCCACCGTCTGTATATCATGCTTATTTGAGTGGTGAAGATAAAGTGAGGCGTCTTTCGAGCCGTTCAGACAAGCTCCACTTCTGGCACTTCGTCCAGTACATGAACGCCGTATTGAATGAAGAGAAAGACGGCCTGGAGGATTTCGCTTTGGCGGCGCGGTATGCCTACGCTGTGGTTTGTTTTGAGGATGCGTTTGCAAATGCAGGTCAAGGAGGATCCATACTACTCGATGACAGCATGTTTTACCTCTCTTTGAGCATTCTTTCCGTCTGGAAGAAGGAGGCAAACGATATTGGTGATATTCTTTATAATGGTCTGGATACGCCACTACTTGATCTGCGCCATACGGACCAGCACTGTAAGGGCGAGCTTTACCGTCACTTCTGGTTTCTGATGCACTTAAGCGGTGACATTGCCTTTTGGAGAAGAAAGATAGATACATCCCTGTATTCCTATCCTGAGGACATGAGCCCATACGCAGAAGTTCTGGCGAATTGGCAAACAAAAGATCTTATGAAAGTTCAGGAATATGTTTCGGCGATGGCGGATTTTCATATTCAGGAAACGAAGGCGACCGCCCATGATGAAATCGATGAGTTCGACACGGAAGACCGGATGATCTTCCCCTACGAGATACTGTCCTTTCTGCGCATCCGTGAGTGGCATGGTCTTTCCAATCCCGAGACGTTTGAGCACCCGTTAATGAACCAGCCGCTGGCAAAACTTTCGCCCGCCACGCCTCTTCCCAAACCGGAGACCCCTTTGCTGGACAAGGTAATCGAGAAGTTTAAAAAAGAATATCCGGGAAGCTTTGAAAGCTGGAAATGAAAGCGGGATAGCTAAAAAGAAGCGACAAACCTTATCAATGCAAAAGCGGTACGGTATAAAATTTCACATTCCCGTTTGGAGACTGCATCGTAATAGCAAGAAAGCCTCAACATCGTCATGCCGGTGAAAACCGGCAGCCAGAACATGCTGAAAATACTGGATTCCCCCGTGTCAAGCACGGGGCAGGCTAAAAGCCGCGCTTAGCTTGCCCTAAATGAGAAAAAAGTAAATAAGACACAGTCTATTGGAGGAGGGCAGGGGGAAGATCGGGCACAATATTGGGGCAGGACTCCTGGTTGATATCGTGCTTTGAGATGTCAATCATCCGGTTTAAGATAGGGCAGGGCGAGTTGGACTTTTTTCAGCGCCTGCTTTTCAATCTGGCGGGCTCTTTCTCTGGTGATGTTGTATTTATCGCCTATTTCCTGAAGTGTCAGCGGGGTGTCGGCCATGACCCGATGACGGATGATGAAGCTTTCCCTCTCTGTTAATTTGGCGAGCGCACCGGCAATGTCGCGCTTGATCAGGCTGCGTTCTTCGTGTTTGATGAGCGCGGTTTCCTGATCGTCTCCTTCGTGTGCCAGGAAATCCATATGGGAAGTGTCGCCGTCGTCGCTGACCAGCTCATTGAGAGCTAAATCACGTGCGCCCATACGCAGCTCCATTTCCGCCACTTCCGAGTCCTTAACCCCCAGCGCGTCAGCTATCTCCCCGAATTCGGGGTTTCGTTTAGACATTGTTTCCAGTTGTTTTTTGGCCTGTCCCAGTTTGAAAAAAAGCTTGCGCTGCGCCTGGGTGGTGCCGATTTTGACAATGCTCCACGATTTGATCAGATAATTCTGAATGTAGGCGCGGATCCACCAGACCGCGTAGGAGATCAAGCGATAGCCTTTTTCCGGATCGAATTTTTTCACCGCGTGAATCAGGCCGATGTTGCCCTCCTGGATCAGATCGGTCAGCTTGAATCCGTAACTGCGGTATTCATGGGCGATCTTGACGACAAAACGCAGGTTCGAGACGATGAGCTTTTCGGCTGCCTCCAGATCATTGTCCTTTTTCAGGCGCATGGCCAGGGTAAACTCTTCCTCCGGGGTCAGCAGGGGAAAGCGGTTGATCTCCGCTATGTAAAGGTCTAAAGTTCCCGTTGCGGCGGGCAGTTTCAAAGGATGGCCTCCAAGTCCGGTTATTCGTTTGTAGCTTGTAACCAATAGGCCAATTGTGGTCAAGCAAATAATTACCGTATCTTGACACAGACCGTCCAGTGTTTATTTTATGGACAAAACCACCCGGAGAATTAAATGAAATCCATAAACAAGATGATGATTGAGTTGGCGGTCAAACTGGCCAAAGAGGTCAAGGCTGGAAGTGTGCTGGTGTGTGTCAATGTGCTCGACGAGCTGGCCGGGCTTCCCGAAGAAGTCAAAAAAGCGGTTAACTTCGTAGTGGTCATGCAACAGCAGGAAGAGCTCCCGGAAAACCTCGTCGGTGTCGCCACAAAACTCGATGTGCCGGGCGTGAACCTGACCCGGGTGGGAAAAATCAAGATCGCCATAGCTAAGGGCATTGTTTCGGGACGCTTTAAAAAAGGCGATAAGCTTGTGTGTCTCTCCGGGATCCCCAAATTCGGCTATGCCGACAGTATTTTCTTTATCGATGTCGGGCGTGAGTTTGAAATTCTGACTTCCGACGATATCAATAACGTGGTGGAGGCGGTGCAGCCGGAAGTATTCAACGCGATGCTTAATCTCGCCTGCGAACTGGCCGCCCAGGGGAGGGAAAGCCGGAAGGTCGGAACAATTTTCGTCCTCGGTGACGAGGAAAAAGTTATGCAGCTTTCCCGCCAGATGATCATTAACCCTTTTAAGGGCTACTCTGAACAGGACCGTAATATTTTAAATCCCGAACTGGAGGAAACAATCAAGGAGCTTTCCGCCATCGACGGTGCCTTTGTTATCGATTCAAAGGGGGCCATCGTCACGGCGGGCCGTTATTTGAGCGCGGCTCTGGAGAGCAAGGATTTCCCATCGGGGCTGGGAAGCCGCCATATCGCGGCGGCCGGTATCACCAATGTGACCAAGGCGGTAGCTGTGGTGGTGTCTCAGTCCACCGGGAATGTCAGCGTGTTTAAAGACGGCAAGCTGTTTGTAAGCATAGAAAAACCTGTGGAATAAAATGAGGTAGATTATGAGATTCGACAAATTCACACTCAAAGTGCAAGAAGCCCTGCAGGACGCACAAAGCCTGGCTTCCTCGCTGGGGCATCAATCAATAGAGCCGGAGCATCTGCTGGTGTGCTTTTTACAGCAGCAGGATGGCATCGCTCCGTCAATTGTGAGCAGGCTCAATGCCCCGCCGCAGAGGATCGAACAGGAACTGATGGCCTATCTGGAAAAACAACCAAAGATTGGCGGATCGGGTTCGGGACAGGTATATCTGGGCGGCAGGCTCAATAAGATATTCGACCAGGCCATGACAGAAGCGGCTAAACTCAAAGATGAATATATCAGCGCCGAGCATGTGGTTGTGGCCATAAGCGAGGAAAAAGACGGACAGGCGGGAAAAATCCTGCGACAAAACGGCGTCACGCGGGACAAAATCTTCCAGGTGCTGGTCGAGATCCGCGGCAATCAGCGCGTGACCGATCCCAACCCGGAGGGCAAGTATCAGGCGCTGGAGCGATACGCGAAGGACTTCAACGAGCTGGCCCGCCAAGGGAAGTTCGATCCGGTCATCGGCCGCGATGAAGAAATCCGTCGTATCATGCAGGTACTGTCGCGGCGCACCAAAAACAATCCGGTGCTTATCGGCGAGCCTGGAGTGGGTAAGACCGCCATCGTGGAGGGGCTCGCCCAGCGCATCGTCAACGGTGATGTTCCGGAAAACCTCAAAACCAAGCGTGTTGTGGGGCTGGATATCGGAGCGCTGGTGGCGGGCGCCAAATACCGCGGCGAGTTCGAAGAGCGGCTCAAAGCTGTGTTGAAGGAAGTGACCAGCGCCGACGGCGAGATCATCCTCTTTATTGATGAAATTCACACGGTGGTGGGCGCGGGGGCGGCCGAAGGGTCAATGGATGCCTCCAATATGCTCAAGCCGGCGCTGGCCAGGGGCGAGCTTCGCTGCGTAGGCGCGACAACCTTAAACGAATATCGTAAATACATTGAAAAGGACGCGGCGCTGGAGCGGCGTTTTCAGCCTGTGCTGGTAAAGGAACCGACGGTGGAGGATACGATTGCCATTTTGCGCGGCTTGAAGGAACGCTACGAGGTTCATCACGGGGTACGCGTCAAAGATTCGGCCATTGTCGCCGCGGCGACACTTTCGCATCGCTATATTTCGGACAGGTTTCTGCCGGATAAGGCGGTTGACCTGATTGACGAGGCCGCCTCCAGGCTGCGTATCGAACTGGATTCGATGCCCTCGGAGATAGATGCAATTGACCGCAGGATCATTCAGCTGGAAATAGAAAAGCAGTCTCTGAAAAAAGATACGGACAAGGCGGCCAACGAGCGGCGGGAAAAAATCGAAAAGGAGCTGGCCGAGCTCCAGTCTCAAATGGATCAGATGAAGCTGCATTGGCAGTCTGAGAAGGACGTTATCAAAAAGATCCAGCAGACCAAAAGCCGGATGGAGGAGCTCAAGATAGAAGAAGTGAGCGCGCAGCGTGAAGGTAACCTGGCGCGTGCGGCGGAGATCCGCTACGGCAAATTGGTGGAGCTTGACCGCGAGCTGCAGGAAGACCAGCTCAGACTCGAAGAGGTTCAAAAACAAAACAGGATGCTCAAAGAAGAAGTCGATGCCGAGGACGTGGCGGAAGTCGTCTCCAACTGGACCGGTATTCCGCTGGCGCGGATGATGGAAAGCGATGTGCAGAAACTCATCCAGATGGATGAGCGCCTGAAAATGCGTGTCATCGGCCAGGACGACGGTATTCAGGCCGTATCGTCGGCACTGAGACGGGCGCGTTCCGGCCTGCAGGACCCGAACCGTCCTATCGGATCTTTTATTTTCCTGGGCCCCACCGGCGTGGGCAAAACGGAGCTGGCACGGGCTTTGGCGGAGTTTATGTTCGACAATGAGCACGCCATGATCCGCATCGATATGTCCGAATACATGGAAAAACACGCGGTAGCTCGACTGGTCGGGGCGCCTCCCGGCTATGTGGGCTACGAAGAAGGAGGCTATCTTACCGAGGCGGTAAGGAGAAAACCATACAGCGTGTTGCTTTTCGATGAGATCGAAAAGGCTCATCCGGATGTCTTCAATATCCTGTTGCAGATTCTTGATGACGGTCGGCTCACCGACGGGCAGGGACGCACGGTCGATTTTAAAAATACGGTAGTGATCATGACCTCCAACGTCGGCAGCCAGTGGATTCAGGACCCGTCGCTTGATGATGAGGAAAGGAAAAACCGGGCGATGGAGGCGCTGCGTGCTACTTTCAAGCCGGAGTTTTTAAACCGTATCGATGATATCATCATGTTCCATGCCCTGTCGCTGGATGATATTCATCGGATAGTGAGTATTCAGCTGGGATTGATCGACAAGCGTCTCAAGGAGAGAAAACTCTCCATCGAATTGACACAGGAGGCGAAAAAATATATAGCCGAGGTGAGCTACAGCCCTGTTTACGGAGCGCGGCCGCTGAAGCGCTCTTTGCAGAAAATGATACTTGACCCGTTGGCGCTCGATATACTGGCAGGCAAGTTTTCTGAAGGCGATCATATCGTTGTTGACGTTTCCGGGGGCGGGATTGTTTTTACAAAGGGCTAGACTGCCTGTTTGTTTTGCGGCCTGCGGTGTCTGGTCAGCCGGCACGAAACAGATGGCGCTTGTGTCAATGGTGGTGAAATTACAAGCGGACAGTTACGTTTGAACAGGAGGGGGCATTTATGGCGGAAGAAACAAAGGGAGAAGGTTTTGTTATTAAAGACAGGCGTTTTTCCGATGAAGCGGAGGATAAAAAAGAAGAACCGGTAACGAAGCGGCAGGAGCCCGCCAAAGAGGAAGTGAAGCAGTCGCCGGAAGACTTTGAGTATCCGCCGGTCAATTTCTCGAATTTTGTCATCTCTCTTTCCACCTCCGCACTGTTCCACTTCGGTGATTTCCCGGAGTATGAGGGTGGTGCAGGAGAAAAGAATCTGCCGGCCGCCAAACAGACCATCGATATTCTGGATATGCTGGCCGAAAAGACGAAGGGCAACCTGGATACAAATGAACAAAATCTGATCGAGGGTGTGCTCTACGAACTGAAGATGCGCTATGTGAAAGAAAAGGGCTGAAATGCGACGGCTCGCGCCCGCGAAAGTAAATCTTTTTCTTCATATTCTCGGGAAACGACCCGACGGGTATCACAACCTCGCTTCCGTGATGCAGCAGATATCACTGTTTGACGAGCTCGAATTTGAACTGTGCCCGGGGGGGATTTCACTATCCTGCCCGGGCACTGACTTATCTGCAGGTGAGGACAATCTGG
>Ga0255343_1005190_pt1 | contig 12350 bp, 10 predicted proteins | sample wastewater_treat_4_FD_192413 | JGI IMG/M metagenome (GOLD analysis project Ga0255343, IMG submission 192413) | Wastewater microbial communities from Lulu Island WWTP, Vancouver, Canada - plant16 | ecosystem: Engineered > WWTP > Wastewater > Unclassified | place: Canada: Vancouver, British...
GGGGGGACGTATTTCTGTGGGTTGCTCAACATGGTTGAAAAGCTGGGCGACCGGGTTGCTCTCCCGTTTTTGGAGGAGAAAAGCCTCATGACGAACGCGCCCGGCTTTATCCGTGCACGTGCCGCAAAAGCTTACGCTTCCCTCGCGACGGGGGAGGAGTGCGCCGCGCTCCTGCCGGAGATGCTGAAAATCGACAACCAGACAGTATGGACTGCCGGTTGGCGATCCAGTGTTCTTTTCCTTTACCTTAATAGAATAAATGATGCCATCGCCAAGGGTGAACTTTCGGACGAAACCTTGAACCTGCTTGTGGGGAAACTACTGGCGCACACGCAATCGCTGTCCGTCCCTCGCGTGGCGGATGGCGATATGATTGATCGGTTTTTGATCCAGCATTGTGCCGGCTATGCCACGAGCCGACAACGGCTTGCCATGTGGACGGAGTATTTCGACGAACTCGGCGACGAGTCTTGGGAGGAGGACTTGCGGGAGAAATTCACGCCCACTAAGGAAAGCCTTGAAGCTATCCCACCGTCCAAGCGCATCGACCTGCGCAAGCGTTTTCCTGATCTGCCGCCGTTGCCGGATGATGCGCCCGCTAGAAGCCCCGTGAAGGTCGCGTTCGCCATCATCGCGGGGTTTGCCGCGCTCGCGGCGTGCGTTGTAGCGGCGTGGCTTGCCGTTCGGCGGAGAAGGGTGCGTGAAACACCGCGATGATGGACAGCACGAACAGCATGGGCAACGCTGTGGAACTTTATTTTGTACGGACGTTGGATGGAGAGACGACTGCCGGTGTGCGCCACCCGAAGGGCATCGCCGTCGCGGTCATCGGCGACGGCCGGACGATCGCGCACGAGGTGCTTCATGACTGCGGGCTGGAAGACATCTATACCGTCGAGAATCCCGGCGGGCCGGACCCCAACCCGGTCTCCGGGCCGGTCTCCGAGGAACGCATTCCCGCCGACTGGGGCGGGGGCTACTATCCGCCGGGGCTGGCGCAGCGGGAACTGATCATGCGGCTTCTCATGCGCGGGGAGCGTTTCGGCCCTGAACCCGAGCTTTCAGGAAGCGTGTACCTGCCGCGCGGCACCGTCTACGGGTGGCGGAACGCCGGGGGCGGCACCGTCAGAACGCTGGGCAATGCCGGGGTCGGCCAGAGCGCCGTCCAGCGGAATCCCGGCAGCTATTAACAAGGAGATTAGACATGACACTGCGAACATACAGAACCTACGGTTTTATCCGGCTTCTTCTGCTCTCCCTCATGTTCCCGTGGGGCGGGTTTTGCGGGGGACGCGAAGAGGTGCTCGCGAAGGGCTGGACCCTCGATCTTTTGATTGAACGGTACAACCAGGACGAAAAGGCGGTGCTTGCCCTCGATCAAGGACGCCCCCCGTCTGAAAACTGGGGGGGGGTGCCGTATTTCGGCAGGCTGATTGGCATGGTTGAAAAGCTGGGAGACCGGGCGGCCCTCCCGTTTTTGGAGGAGAAAAGCCTCATGACGAACGCGCCTGGCCCTCTCCGCGCATGTGCCGCAAAAGCTTACGCTTCCCTCGCGACGGGGGAGGAGTGCGCCGCGCTCCTGCCGAAGATTTTGAAGATCGACGATGAAGATAAAACGATCATCAGTTGGCGGTACGGAGTCACACCGATATGCCTGGGAAAGATCAAGGAAGCAGCCGCTAAGGGCGAATTGCAGGAAAAGACGTTAGAGCACTTAACAGAGGCCTTTGTCACGTACACGCAATCCGCATACTATTCGCTGGAGGCCACATGGATCGACGATTATTTGTCCAAACACTGCGAAGGTTACCAGACAAGCAAACAACGGCTGGTGCTGGCGACAGCGCTCTTAGAGGCGGACAAAGAGAACGAAAAGAAAAGAGAGGTCTGGCTTCCCATCAAAGAGAGCGTCGAAGCCATCCCCCCCCGAAAACGCATCGACTTGCGCAAGCGTTTCCCCGACCTGCCGCCGTTGCCGGATGACGCGCCCGCTAGAAGCCCCGTGAAGGTCGCGTTAGCCATCATCGCGGGGGTTGTCGCGCTCGCGGTGTGCGCTGTAGCGGCGTGGCTCGCCGTTCGGCGGAAAAAGGCGCATGAAACGACGTGACAACATCGGACACCACCACTTATTACATCCTACCTATTACCTATTACTTATTACTTCCCTCTCGCAGAGGCGAGTAGTTCGCGGGCGTGGCTTTCGATCACGCTGGTCAGCCCCTTGCCGCCGAGCATGCGCGCGATTTCGTCGACGCGGTGCGCATCGTCAAGTGCCTCGACGCGCATACGCGTGCGTCCTTTGACCACCTCTTTTGAAACCACGTAGTGCTGGTGGCCGTAGACGGCGGACTGCGGCAGGTGCGTGATGGAGATGACCTGATGGGTTTCGGCCACATGACGCATCTTCTGGCCCACGACGCGCCCGATCTCGCCGCCGATGTTGGCGTCGATCTCATCAAACACCAGCACGGGGATGCTGTCATGCGTGGCGAGTACCGCTTTGACGGCGAGCATGACGCGCGAGATCTCGCCGCTGGAGGCGATGGCTTTCAGCGGCCGCATCGGCTCGCCGGGGTTGGGGGCGAAACCGAACGAGATGAGGTCCGCGCCGTGCGGCCCCGGCGCACAGGCCGCAAGGTCCACCGCGAAGCCGGATTTGAGGAAGCCGAGGTCGTGCAACTCTTTGGTGATTGCGCGGGCCAACTTGCCGGCAGCCTGCGTGCGGCTCTTGGTGAGCGCGTCAGCCTTACGGGTAAGGGCATCCTCAGCCTTTGCGATGTCGGCCTGCAAGCGTTCGACTTGCTCGGTGCGCGTCGCCAAGTCGTGCAGACGCGCCTGATGCTCGGCGAGCGTGGCCAGTATGTCGCCGACGGTACGCCCGTATTTGCGCTTTAGCCTTTGAACCAAAGCCATGCGCGCCTCAAGCTGCTGCAGGCGGTCGGGATCGGCCTCGATCCGGCTGAGCCGGTCGGCGACAGCGCGTCCCAACTCCTGAACTTGGACGGCGGCGGCCTGCGCGTCGGTGCGCCAAGCAGCGGCCTCGGGCAGGATGTGCGCCAGTTCGGCAAGTTGCGTCTGCAACCCGGCCAACAGATCGAAGGCTGACTGTTCGCCGTCTGTCAGCCCGTTGCAGATCGCCGTACCCCATGCAAGGATCTGCTCGGCGTTGGCGGCCTCGGCGTGTTGGGCGACCAAAGGCTCCTCGTCGTCCTCGCTCAGCCCCGCGCTTGAAATCTCGTCGACCATAAACTGCAGGCGGTCGATCTCGGCCTCGATATCGGCGGTGTCGCCTTGCAACTCATTCAGGCGCGCGCGCAACGTTTGAAGTTCGCGCCACGCCTCGCTGTAAGTCTCGCGCACGGCGGCGCAATGGCCGTAGGCATCGAGCACATCGCGCTGGAAATCTGGGTCGAGCAGCGACTGGTGGTCGTACGGTCCGTGGATATCAACCAGCAGGCTGCCCAGGCGGCGCAGTGTCTGGACCGTGGTTGGCGTGTCATTCACCAAGCAGCGGCCCGCGCCTGCGGCGGCGACCGAGCGTCGCACCAATAGCGCGTCCTCTTCGCACGGCGGCAGGCAGGCGTCATCAAGCAGACGGTCGACGGCACGGCTGTCGGCGAGGCTGAACACGGCCTCCACCCAGGCCTCCGAGGCGCCCTCGCGGACGGCGGATCTGTCGGCACGTCCGCCGAGCACCAAATCCAAAGCGCCCATGAGCACCGATTTGCCCGCGCCGGTTTCGCCGGTGATGATGTTGAGGCCGGGACCGAACACCACTTCGGCCGCTTCGACAATGGCCAGATTTTTGACTGAAAGCTGAACGAGCATCGCGGAAAATTAAAGGTTTTGGTTTGGCTGTTACACACGAGGCTCTTGCAAAACCCCTCGTGGCATGGGCGTCCCGTCCATGAAACACGGGCAAGATGCCCGTGCCACACCTGCAGGCAAGGGGTTTTGCAAGACCCTCACACGAGAGCAGCAAAAGAGTATCACAGGTGGGCATGATTTGAACAGAATCCTGATTTCAGGTTCCATTACTATCTTTGACGGTCAGGGAACGATTCGCTACACTCTCTGGCATGTTCCTTCATAACGGACAGAGCGGTGCGCGGGGCCTCGCACTGAAACAGACAGCGGCCATTGCACGGGCCACGCTGGTCGAAGCGATCCAGCAGCCGGTCGCCTTTTTGATTCTGCTCTCGGCGGTGATGACGACGCTGCTGGTGCCGGTCTTTCAGTTTCACCGGTTCAGCGAAGACGGACGGCTTGCGCGCGATAGCGGTCTGGCGTGCATGCTGGTGTTCGGTCTGGTGCTCGCCGCCGGCACGGCTGGCCGCACGGTATCCGGCGAGATTACGCGCGGCACTGCCGCCGCCGCGCTGGGCAAGCCGGTGCGGCGCGTGACGTTTCTGCTGGCGAAGGCGCTGGGCGTGCTCGCGGTGACGATGCTGTTTTGGTTGGGCGTGCTCTGCGCGACGCTGCTGGCAGAACGCGGCTCGGCGCACTTTATCTCGCACGTGGAGTATACCGGTTACATGACGGATGTGATCACGCTGATGCTGGCCATGGGGGGCGTGGCCGTGGCGTTGCTCGTGGCGGCGGCGCGCCACTATTACGGTCGAAGGCGGTTTGGTGTCTCGGCTTTTGCTGGTGTGGTGTTATCACAAGTGCTGGTGGTGTTCGTTGCCGGTTTCTACAACCGTCTGGGCCAATTCTACCCGCTGCACGGAGAGGCCGCCTGCCTCGACTGCGGCGCGGATCACGCCCATGCGGCGGGCTGGGTGTTCTACCACCCGGAACTGAATCTGCGCGTGATTCCCGCCGCAGTGCTGGTGCTCTTTGCGCTGGCGATCTTTGCGGCACTGGCGACCGCGCTGGCCACGCGCCTGCCGACCGGCCCGACCCTCGCGATCTGCGCCGGCGTATTGTTGCTGGGTCTGGTCGGCGACACGCTATTGATTGATGCGCCGTTCTGGTCGGTGCGCGGTTTGGCGGCGGGCCTGTTGCCGGACCTACAGAATTTCTGGTTGTGTGACGCGGTTGCGCGCGGCGGACGCATCGCTTGGCGCTATGTCGGCGCGGCTGCGCTCTACGCGCTGACCTGTTGCGTGCTCTTTCTGGGCGCCGGCTGTCTGGCGTTCCGCGAACGAGATTTGGGATGACGCGCGATGGCGCGCAGGAGGAGTTGAGAGATGCCTGTTAGCAAACCACCGGTGATCGAGACGCGCGGACTGCGCAAGGTGTTCCGCGACTTCTGGCGGCGTCCCACTGTGGAAGCGGTCAAGGGGTTGGACCTCACGGTCAACGACGGTGAGGTCTTCGGCCTGCTGGGGCCGAACGGCTCCGGCAAGAGCACCACGATCAAAATGCTGCTCGGGCTGCTGCGTCCCACGGCCGGCACGATCCGCGTGCTGGGCTCCGCACCCAACGACACACACGCCAAGGCGCGTATCGGCTATCTACCCGAAGTCTCGCACTTGCACACCTTCCTGACGCCGCGCGAGACGCTGATGTACTATGCCAGCCTCTTCGGTCTGTCGCGCACACAGGCGGCGCAACGCACGCGCGAATTGCTGGCCATGGTGGACCTCGAACACGCCGCCGACCGTGCGGTGGGCGGCTTCTCGAAGGGTATGGCACGCCGCGTGGGGTTGGCCCAGGCGCTGGTCAATGCGCCCCGGCTGCTGATTCTCGATGAGCCGACCTCCGGGCTCGATCCAATTGGTAGCCGCGAAGTGAAGGATCTCGTCTGCGCGCTGGCCAAGGGCGGCGTGACGGTATTGATGACCTCCCATCTGCTGGCGGATGTCGAGGACGTATGTGACCGTGTGGCGATTCTCGAACGCGGCGTGCTGTGCGCCGAGGGCAAGATCGCCGATCTGCTGCGCCAGCCGGACGCCGTGCGCTTTGAGGTGGAGGGCTTGGACGAGCCCGACGCCGCAGCGGTACGCGCCGAACTGGAGGCGCGCACGGGACGGCGCGTGCGGCAGGAGCACCCGGCAATGAGCCTTGAGCGCTACTTCCTGCAGGTGGTGGCACGGGACGGACGGCAGCGCGCGTTCGCCATGGCCCCCTTCCTCGGCGCAACACTTAAATCCCAACGCGGGCAGAGCCCGCAACCCAATTCAATCTCACACAAAAGCACAAAGGACACAAAGGTTTTTCCATGAGGCTCTTACAAAACCTTGCTGCTCTTTCATGGGCGGGACGCCCATGCCACGAGGGGTGTGGCACGGGCATCTTGCCCGTGTTTGCCTCATGGGCGGGACGCCCATGCCACGAGGGGTTTTGCAAGAGCCTCACAAGTCAGGCGAAAAGATTTTGCGGCGGCAAGCGGTATTCCGCACGACGCCGCTTTTCAAGCGTGAGAACGGCGGCAGAGCGGTGTACAAAAGCGGTGCCGCGACCCGCACTTCGTCCCTACACTTCGTCGCTTACACTGTCCCTACACTTCGTCGTTTTACACTTCGTCCAAACACTTCGTCGCTGGCGCAATCGACTAGGTGTGGCGACTAAGTGTATTCGACTAAGAGTGGCGACAAAGAGTTTCCGCGCGTGGCGCGGAGGGAAAGCGGTGCCGCGACCCGCGCATAGCGCGGCTCTTGTCACCGCACTCCAAATTTCGAAAGCAGACACTTTTTTTATTGGTCTTATCGGCCGGTAAGGCACTAACTCCTATGGCAAAAGACGCACAGAACGGAATCGCAGCGAGCGCGCGGCGCATCGGCGGCGTGGCGATTCTTGCCGTGCGGGCCGCGCTACGGACGCGGACGGTCGCAGCGTTGCTCGTGCTGCTGGCGGCCTGCGTTGTGGTGTTACCTGGTGTTGTGAAGGGTGACGGCACACCCGAGGGAGAGTTACACATCCTGCTCACCTACACGCTGAGCTTTGCCTTCGGCATTCTCTGTCTGGCGACGCTCTGGGCGGCCTGCGCTCTTTTTGCGGCGGAGATCGATAGCGCCCGCATGCAACTCTCGGCCGTCAAACCGGTGCGCGCCGCAGAGTTCTGGATGGGCAAGTGGCTGGCGTTGCTGGCGATGAATGCGGCGGCCCTGCTGGTTGTTTACGCGGGTGTCTACGCGCAGGTGCATTGGCGTATGCACCGCGACGGCTGGGAGGCGATCGAACGTCCGGTCAGTCGTCACGTGGCGCGTCCACTGTTGCCAACTCCGCGTGAAGAGGCGCGAGAGATCTTCGCCGATTTGCAGGCGCGCGGCCAATTGCCGCGTGGCTACAGCGAGCGTACCATTCTGCGCGTGCTGGAGCAGAAGGCGCACGAGAAGTACAGCGAGATCCCGCCGGGGGGCCAGCAGGCGTGGCGCTTCCAGTTGCGTCGGCCGCTGCATACCGGCGAGATGATCGCTGCGCGCATGCGCTTCGAGACGGAATACAACACGCGGACGCAGGTGCGTGGCTTCTGCCGATTGGGTTGCATCGAGACCGGACGGGCCGTTGAAGTACCGCTGGACGATTTCACGCTGAAGGAGATCGAGTTCATTGTGGATGCGCGTGCCTTCGGTCAGATTCCGGCGGAGGGCGTGCGCATGTTCGAACTGAGTTTCGCACATACCGGCGACGCGAAACATGCGGCGGGTCTCCTGCTGCGCTTCCGCAAGGACGTGGCACTGTTGACGCCGGGTGGTAGTTTCTGGATGAACATGCTGCGCGCGGCGGCGGTGCATTGGAGCGTGCTTGCGTTGCTGGCGGCCTTCGGTTTGACGCTGAGTGTCTGTTTTTCGTTGCCGGTGGCCGCTTTTGTGGCGACCATGCTGTTGGTGCTTACGATGGTGGGCAACTCTGTGGTGCAGGTGGTTTCGGAAGAGGATGCCCAGAAGTGGAGCAATCGCGCGGGCGTACTGGTGTCGCGCGTCGTACACGGCGCCACGCGCCGCGCTTTGCAGGCTAAGCCGCTGGCGGCCCTGACGAATGGCGAACGGATTGACGCCGACATGTTGCGCACGTCGCTGGGCTGGAACGCCCTGCTCTTGCCGTTGCTGTTGGCGGCGATGAGTTGCGTGGTATTGCGGCGGCGCGAATTGGCTGATACGGAATGACGCGCACGGCGCGGGGAAGACACATGAACATGACGACACGTAGACACTTTCTCAAAACAATCCTTGCGGGTAGCGTGATGGCCGGTGGTTGTCGCACGCCCACAGGACGTATCGGTGCGGCGCGTCGGCGGCGCGTCGGCAGTAGTCGGCTGAATGTCGCGGTGCTCGGTGTGGCAGGGCGCGGCGAGACGTGCTGGCGCGCGGTCAGCGCCGCAGGCGACCGGCTGGTGGCGCTGTGCGACGTGGACGAGCGCGCGCTACTCGCGGCGCGCGACACACTCGCCGATACGCAACCGGGCATGAGGCTTTACAAAGATTTCCGCGTGCTTTTCGAAGCCGAACGCGAGCTTGATGCCGTGTTGATCGCCACGCCGAATCACGGTCACGCCATGCAGGCAACCTGGACGATGGCGCGGGGCTGCCATGTGTTTATCGAACCGCCGTTGACGCACACGCTCGCCGAAGCTGCTGCGCTTGAGCGCGAGGCGCGCCAGCACGACGTGGCGCTCTGGATGGGCGATGAGCCTGCAACGCACCCGGAGTTCCGTCGTGCGGTCACGCTGCTGCGTGGCGGTATCATCGGCGCGGTTACCGAGATACACGCCTGGACCGCGCGACCGGTGTGGCCGCAGGGCGGCAATCGACCGGAGGGGAGCGATCCGACGCCGCCCGAGCTGGACTGGGAACTGTGGCTGTGCGGCGCACCGCCACGCCCCTTCAAACAGCGTGTCTACCATCGTTACAACTGGCGCGGTTGGTACGACTTCGGCGGCGGTGCCTTGGGCGATGTTGGCTGCCAGCTTCTGAGCCTGCCCTTCCGTGCACTGGACTTGGGCGCTCCCCGCACAGTGACCGCAGAGGAGGTCGATGGGGCGACATCCGAGATGTACCCGCGCGCCAGTCGCGTTGAGACGTTCTTCCGAGCACCCGCTCGCCGTCGGCCGCCGGTCACACTCTTTTGGTACGACGGCGGTCGCCGACCGGCGGTGGATCGTTTGCCGGAGGTCATGCGCTCGCTCCGGAGTTTCCCCAACAGCGGCTGCCTGCTGGTGGGCGAGGATGGCGTGTGGCTGATGGCCGACGAGACCGGCGGACGGCAGCGCGTGGCCTTGGCCGGCGAGAAGCGGCTGGTGGATGCAGGGAAACACGCGGCATGCGCGCAGACGCCATTGCCGTCGGACAGCACGGATACGCACATCCGTTTTCTCGATGCGCTGCGCACCGGCACACCGATGCCTGACGACGCTTCGCATGTGCGTCCGCTACTGGAGACCGTGTTCACGGGCTGTATCGCGCAACGTGTGCCGGGGCGTTTGTCGTGGAACAGCCGCAAGGGACGCTTTGACGGTAATGACGAAGCAACCCGTTTGGTCACCTCCGCGAATCCCTCTTTCCAACTTGAGACCTGAAAAGATACATAACCGAGACATGACACATGAACGATATTCCGCGCAGGGTATGGCTTGAGATCGATCTCGATACGCTTGTAGACAACTACCGCAAAATTAGCGAGGCGGTCGCGCCGTGTACGGTGTTGGCTGTACTCAAGGCCAATGCCTATGGGCTGGGTGTGCTGCCCATTGCTGAGGCTCTGGCGCAGGCCGGCGCGACCTGCTTTGGCGTGGCCGAACCGTATGAGGCATTGCAACTTCTGCCGCTCGGCAAACCGGTGCAGATACTCAGCAGTATTTTGCCGGACGAGATTGAACCGATGGTTGAAGCCGGCGTAACACTGCCCATTACCGACAGCGAGACCGCTGCGCGTATCAGTGCGGCGGCGGTACGCTACAGCACCACCGCCACCGCGCACATCAAGCTCGACACCGGCATGGGACGTCTCGGGATTCTTGCGCAAAAGGCGTTGCCGGTGATCGAGCAGACCGCCGCTCTGCCCGGATTGCGGCTGGAGGGAATCTTCTCGCACTTTCCCTACGCATACCAGACCGGATCAGAATTGACCGACAGCCAGATGGACACCTTCTGCGCGATCGTGGAGCAGGCCGCCGCGCGTGGCATTCACTTTGCGAAACGGCATATCGCCAACAGCGATGCAATCAACAACTTCCCGCGCGCTTGCCGCGCCCCGTTCAACCAAGTGCGCACCGGTATCAACTTGCACGGTTCTTTCGATACCGCCGGACGCCGCACGTTGCATGTGATGCCGGTACTCACACTGAAAACGCGCCTGACCGCCATCCGCACTCTGCCCGCTGGCACCGGCATCGGTTACGGCCACACCTACCGCCTGCACCATGCGACGCGCGTCGGCACCGTTTCGGCCGGGTATGCGGACGGCCTGCCGCTCGCACTCTCCAACCGGGGTTACCTGCTGATCCATGGCGTGCCCTGTCCGGTGATCGGACGGCTCTCGATGGACTACACGACCGTATCGCTGGAGAGCGTGCCAGAGGCGCAGGTGGGTGATGAGGTCGTCTGCTTGGGCGGCACGGGCATTCACGCGCTGACGGTCGAGGATTGGGCCGCGCTTAAAAACACCCATCCCTACGAAATCATCTGCTCCTTCGGCAACCGCGTCCAGCGCCGGTATCTCTCCCGCGCCTAGCGCGGGGAGATAGCAGTGAGGATTTAGGATTTAGGAATTAGGAGTTTTTGGCAGAGCCGTCGATATCGAAGTCGCCGATCCTGACATTCAACTCCTAACTCCTAAATTTTAACTCCTAAATTTCCTTTCTCCTTCCCTCTTCTCACTTCTCCCTTTACAGTCCGCGCCGATCCGTGCCACACTGATGATATGAAAGTACTGACCTACGTTGGCTGTTACACGGATGAGAAAAAAGAGGGCATCCACATTTTTGAAAGCGACACCGAGACCGGCGCGTTCCGGCCTGTCGGTCTTGTCGGGGGTATTGAAAATGCGATCTGCCTTTCGCTCAACAAAGCCCGTACGCGCCTCTACGCCGGCCTTGGTCTGCAGGAGTTCGGCGGGCGTAACGTCAACGGTGCCGTTGCCGCCTACGCGATTCAGGGCGACACTCTCCTGCCGCTCAACCACAAGCCGATCGGCGTGACACCGCCCTGCTACGTCGCGCTCGCTCCCGACGAGAAGTCTCTCGTTTTCGCCGAGTACACCAATGCGCTCTCCGGCGTCTTTGAACTGACCGAAGATGGCCGGATCGCCGACAAGCCTCCGGTCACCGTGACGCACACCGGCAGCGGTCCCGATCCCAAGCGCCAAGAGAAAGCGCATGCCCATTGTGCCGAAGTCTCGCCGGATGGCCGTCACCTCTGTATCGTCGACCTCGGCATTGACCGTGTGAAGGTGTACGACTTCCCCGGTCGTGCGGCGGGGCTCAAGGAAAAGCCGGCGCTGGCCATCGCCACGGCTGGCGGTGCCGGACCGCGTCACATCATCTTTCATCCGAACGGCAAAACCGTCTATCTGCTGAACGAACTCAACAACACGATCTCCTCATTCCTCTACACCGGCGAGGCCTTCGTCCACGTTCAGACGCTCTCCATGCTGCCGGAAGATTTCACCGACTACAGCAAGGCGTCAGCGATCAAGATTTCATCCGACGGCCGCCGCCTCTTCGGCTCAAACCGGGGACACGACAGCATCGCCGCGTATGACATTGATCCCGACACCGGCAAGATGACGCTGCTGGCGATCTCCAAGCTGGTCGGCAAATCGCCGCGCGACTTCGAATTCATGCCGGGCGAGAAGTTCGTGCTGCTCGGGCACGAAAACTCAAACGAGCTGATGTCCTACGCTTACGACAAAGCCACGGGACGGCTCACCCCCGCCCACGGGCCGTTCGTGCTTCACCGCCCGGTCTACGTCAAATTCGGCGCACAGAGATAGTGGACTTCTTTGGGTCCATTGAGTACTATTTCTTTGCTAATGGACTCAATGAGGGCTGTTAACGAACCACAGTCTCCTTGCCATGGCAACACACTCGCGCACCGCGAAAACGCTCCGCAACCCTCGATTGTCTCATGTCAAACTACAAGCAGTGGGGGTCGCAAGCAGTGGGGGTCGTAGCAAGCAGTGGGGGTCGTAGTTTGACATTAGACATTTCATTTTTCCAGACACGCCGCCATCCTTTCGGTGGTGCCTCAGTTGCCTTGCCATGACGATGCATTACCATACCACAAAAACGCTCCGCAACTCTCGAATGTCTAATGTCAAACTACGACCCCACTACTCGCGTTCCTATAGCTTCAGCCGTTATGGGGTCTAGCGCAGTCCCCGCGAGGCCACTACTCCTTAACATGGGTTTCCTTCTCAACCAGAGCCACAAAAGTATCACGAAACCCCTTGGGGTGTGATCGAAT
>Ga0255343_1005192_pt1 | contig 12345 bp, 9 predicted proteins | sample wastewater_treat_4_FD_192413 | JGI IMG/M metagenome (GOLD analysis project Ga0255343, IMG submission 192413) | Wastewater microbial communities from Lulu Island WWTP, Vancouver, Canada - plant16 | ecosystem: Engineered > WWTP > Wastewater > Unclassified | place: Canada: Vancouver, British...
CAAATGGATCCTTTATCTACTCGCCATCACCGAATATCCGGCAAGGCACATATGTGTGGTTCAAGTATAATGCAACCAATGGAAAGTGCAAGTCACTATATCCAGCGATTGCCAAGTTCCAGATCCGCTGCACATGCCGGCCCAATATCCCGACCATAGACCCCATCTGTCTGCCAACCACTCTGGGTGAGATCAGAGATATTCTGACAGAGGCTGGAGCGGGCTGTTACGGATGTGGAGATGTATCTCCAATCATCGATCTGAGCAGGATCAGAGTGGATAAAAACGGCAATCCAATTGCTGGCACATACTCCTTCTGCGTGAAATGCCCTGGATGCAAAGAGCAATGTGGGCAGATTAGCCTCATCGATTGTGCCAATGATCATCCCGTGGCCAATGATGACACATTCAACACCATCGAGGACACGCCGGTCACCGGAAGCGTTGCAGGCAATGACATTCCCTCCAAGGACGGCGGAAATGTCTGGTCTAAGGAGACCGATCCAGAGCATGGAACTGTGCTGTTCAATCCAGATGGCACATTCACCTACATACCAGAGGAGGGCTACTGCGGAACGGACAAGTTCACCTACACCCTCAAGGATGTCGATGGGGACTCTGACACTGCCACTGTGACGATCAACATAGAGTGCGTAAACCACATTCCCGTGGCCAATGATGACACATTCAACACCATAGAGGACACGCCGGTCACCGGAAGCGTTGCAGGCAATGACATTCCCTCCAAGGACGGCGGAAATGTCTGGTCAAAGGAGACCGATCCAGAACACGGAACTGTAGTGCTGAATCAAGATGGCACATTCACCTATACACCAGAGGAGGGCTACTGCGGAACGGACAATTTCACCTACATCCTCAAGGATGTCGATGGGGACTCTGACACTGCCACTGTGACGATCAACATAGAATGCATAAACCACATTCCAGTGGCCAATGATGACACATTCAACACCATAGAGGACACGCCGGTCACCGGAAGCGTTGCAGGCAATGACATTCCATCCAAGGATGGCGGAAATGTCTGGCTAAAGGAGACCGATCCAGAACACGGAACTGTAGTGCTGAATCAAGATGGCTCATTCACCTACACGCCAGAGGAGGGCTACTGCGGAACGGACAAATTCACCTACACCCTCAAGGATGTCGATGGGGACTCTGACACCGCCACTGTGACGATCAATATAGAGTGCGTAAACCACATTCCAGTGGCCAATGATGACACATTCAACACCATCGAGGACACGCCGATAACCGACAGCGTTGCAGGCAATGACATTCCATCCAAGGATGGCGGAAATGTCTGGCTGAAGGAGACCGATCCAGAACACGGAACTGTAGTGCTGAATCAAGATGGCACATTCACCTATACACCAGAGGAGGGCTACTGCGGAACGGACAAATTCACCTACACCCTCAAGGATGTCGATGGGGACTACGATACTGCAACTGTGACGATCAACATAGAGTGCGTAAACCACATTCCCGTGGCCAATGATGACACATTCAACACCATAAAGGACACGCCGATAACCGACAGCGTTGCAGGCAATGACATTCCATCCAAGGATGGCGGAAATGTCTGGCTAAAGGAGACCGATCCAGAACACGGAACTGTGCTGCTCAATCCAGATGGCACATTCACCTACACACCAGAGGAGGGCTACTGCGGAACGGACGAGTTCACCTACACCCTCAAGGATATCGATGGGGACTCTGACACTGCCACTGTGACGATCAACATAGAGTGCGTAAACCACATTCCCGTGGCCAATGATGACGCATTCAACACCATCGAGGACACGCCGGTCACCGGAAGCGTTGCAGGCAATGACATTCCCTCCAAGGATGGCGGAAATGTCTGGTCAAAGGAGACCGATCCAGAACACGGAACTGTGCTGCTCAATCCAGATGGCACATTCACCTACACACCAGAGGAGGGCTACTGCGGAACGGACGAGTTCACCTACACCCTCAAGGATGTCGATGGGGACTCTGACACCGCCACTGTGACGATCAATATAGAGTGCGTAAACGATATTCCAGTGGCCAATGACGACTCAGCCCGCATATGCCAGGACAGTACGCTATTCAGCAGCGTTGCGGATAACGATATCCCCTCCAAAGACGGTGAGAACACCTGGTCTTTGCTCTCGAATCCCGCCCATGGAACGGCAGTTGTCGACTCCGATGGCACATACTGCTACACCCCAATAGAAGGCTGGAGCGGCAAAGACTGCTTCACCTATCAGCTCTGCGATATCGACAATGATTGCAGCCAGGGGACTGTGACCATAACTGTAGTCGAGAAGTGCAACTGCGATCTGATAAGCTTCTCGCAGGATGGATGCATGTATCCAGATGAGCTGGAGGATCTTATCAAGGACGTGAATGCCTATGTCTGTGCAGAATGCGATGATACGCCCGAGTGGTCGTTCCCTGAATGGCCTGTGGACCAAACAACAGGCTATGTGATGGGCGGCGAGTACACATTCAGCGTCACCTGCCATGCCGGGGGGGAGGAGCTTGAGAACTGCGACTCCACCTGCGAAGGGGTGATCCTTTGTACCTGCCAGCCGGCTGTCTGCCCCTGCGAGGCCTATGCCGAGGATATCATTGTGGGCTGTGGCGTGAGCAAAGAGGATCTCTCCGCTCTGGTCGTCGCCGACTGTCAGGACAAAGGAGACTATGCCTGCGATCAGACGCCGGTGATAGATCTCAGCGGCGTGATCACTGATCCCAGCACGGGATTTGTCACCGGCGGCTGCTACACAGTCGACTGCAGCCCATCGTGGGTGGAATGCCCAACTGCCAGGGGCGATGTGATTGTGGAATGCAATGACATTGCTCATGCTCCCGATATCTGTCTGCCCATAGTATGTGTAGAGCGATCCGGCAAGCTCTCCTGCAGAGATTACAGCCTGCCGCTATACAGTGCTGCGCTGAAGCAGATGGTGACAGCAGCAGGAGGAGGGTGCGCAGACAAGTGCAGCAAGATGAGCGTTGTCTTGCCAGAGAATATCAATTGGGGGATCCCGGGCCTGTACCAATATAAAGTGGTATGCAAGGACGCCAAAGGGGTGATCATCGCCTCAGATACAGGACGGCTGATCCTCGACGACAACTGCGGCTGCGGGCCATGCGGATGCTCAGGCTTCTGCTGAAATGGATTCTGCCATACGGAGCACCCCCTGGTGCTCTCCTCTTTTTTTGATTTAATCCAATGAGCTCTTCACAGGATCCGGCATCTCTCCCTCAGAGATCAAGATCAAGTTAGTCGCCCATTGCAGGGACTGCGATTCTTATCTGAGCTTAGATCAGTGTTCTGGATTCATCGGAATAAAGAGATGATCTCACTTGAATGTCAGCTTATCTTACGATTTCCTATAGTTTCCTATAGCCTAGTTTATATAATAGATCCCATCTGTGTTATCGATCATCGCCGGGTTCTGGCTGATCAGATGGCTCCTAGACCACCTCTCCGTATCGGCGCGTGCTCTATCAAAGCATCTTTTCAGGAGGACTCTGTTGCTTCTCTCCTTCTCCTCTCTGATGGCTTTGATCAAGTAAGAGGTGAATACGCTCATTGAGCCGGTCCATTCCCCATTGCTGGACTCATTGTATCGGGATGAGGCTATGATGAGCTGATCTTTGCCTATTGCCCGGCTCATGCCCTCGCTATTGCAGGCATCGATGATCATAGCAAAATTCTTTAAATCCGCTATCTGCTCTCTCAGCTCGGCCTCGCTGATATATGTAGAGATATGTCCATCTGCATCCCGGGGTATGAGGTAGAAGCTATCATCTCCCTCCTTTGTTCCATGCCCGGAGAAGTAGAATATCACATTTCCCACATTCGGCTTAGCTTTTATCTCATCGAACGCCTTTTTCAGAATGTTCTCTTTCGTCGGCTTTTCATCAGTCTGATCGCTGAGCAGGAGGACATCATACCCCATCTCCCTCATCAGATCTGCCATCGACCTGGCATCATTCGCGCAGGTGCGCAGCCTCATGCGATCATTGTACTGATCGATTCCCACAACTATGGCGTAGTTTTTCAGTTCCTTCTTATTTCTCGGCGCGGGAAGCCCCTCCGGAAAATAGCTATAGCCCTCTTTGGTGGAGCCGTCCGTTCTGCGAGGCCCCAGCGGGCTGCTGAATGGATTCAAGGCCTGATCACTGCCCGCCTGGGCGGAAGGCGCGCCAATTATGTGAGATGCAAAAAGGGGGGTCTCATAAAACTGAGCGATGCGCTCCGGGTCTAAAAGCTTTAGGCTATTAGAATCGCTGGTTCTGAGAATGCCCTCAAATTCACCTTCCGACGGCGCCCAGATACCAGTGATCATGTCGATGGGGCTGTTAGTGATCTTTTTCTTTTCATCTACAAAGGCGATATCGCTCTCTTTTGGCATCCCCAGGGAGGTGCTGTAGTCAAGCAGCCTCTCTTGCACTTTATCGCTCCTCTGAATGTACTGCAATTCAGGGGAGCTCCGGCCCAGGCCTGCATGGCTGAGGGGACCGTCCCCTCCTGGCTCTTTGCTGCTGATCTTTGGCAGATGGCTATAGTTGGATGAGACCGATTTCAAGAATTGGATATCATCCTCTCTCTCATCGGTCGAAAAGAGATCGTTCAGAGAGAATTGCAGGGATCTCAGCTCTCCTGGGTGTACAGAGGATGCAAGAGCCTCGGGATGCTCCTGAGCATGGGATGAAGAGAGCCAGTCCCATCCCGACATATACTCATACTGCTGGGTGAGATTGGCCCCGGAGAGCGCGATAGAAAGGCCCTCCCCTGCGGTCATGGAATCATCTACGGCTCCCGCTAAAATGATCTCCAGGCAGCATAGCAGCAAGGCAAGAAGACGCTTCATGCTCAAAGGCATCACTGGCCGTTTATCGATAAGTATAAGGCCTGCATGATCCTATATAAAAAAAATCCATATCACCTGTAAGTAACGAGATTACTTATCAAAACTACCGAAATGCAACTCTTATGGATGGTTCCTATTCCTTTAATAAATTACAGGTGCAAGTAATGTACGACCACCAGGGAAGGGCGGATATCCCTCCCACGGATTGGGGAAGAATTATATATGGAACATAAGGAGGCAAAAAAGCTATGTTGAAGTATCTAGCAGCGTTCATGCTGCTCTTGACAATAGGAGTGGTTGGCGCTGATGAACTGAAAGTCTGTACCGATTGCTATGCGAACGTCATCACCCAGAAGGACACTCAGACAGTCGAGAATGTCAGGGTTGGCATTTCCACTAATGGCGAGCAGAAGGTAGGCATTGGAAACGAGGGCCTCTCTGCAGCAATCATCGTCACACCCAAGGCCCAGGATGCAGCCGATGGCAGTGTATTCAGGATTGCTCCCTTTGCAAGAATCGATCAGGAAATGAACCAGAAGATCTCCGGCCTGGGATCTGTATTCTTCGAAGATGGTGAAGGAGCAAAGGGCCTCACCTGGAACAAGGCTATTCAGGGTGCCTGGATCGCCAACCAGGGCTTGAAGGAACTGGAGGAGAAAGACGGATCCATGATCTGGTTGAAGGAGGGCTCCTACATCAGCCAGCTCACCAATCAGAACATCCTGGATATATACGACTACAACTGCCATGATGAGGCCAAGGTCCTGAACGTCGACAACAAGCTGGCCATGATCGTCGATAACCTCAATGCTGTGATCGAGCTGACCGCCTCGGCCAACACCAAGACAATCGACAACCAGACCTCCATCGGCGCAGTCAAGAACGACGTTAATATCACCGTCGCCGCCAAGGATCCGTAAATACTGGATTCAGAGCGCAAAAAAGCCATAAAGAGAACAAGATGTGAATAAGGCGAGGGGGTTGCCTTCCTCCCTTATTCCTTAAATTATTTATCACGATTATGTCTCAGATCTTCAGAATCTCCCGGCCGTTCATCCTGATGGCGGCGCTGATCACATTGGCGGGACTGTTCATGGAGAGTTGCTCCTGCCAGGAGGATTTCTATTTCACCAATGCTGAAGATGATGATGGATTTTATTTTGAGACTATGATGCCCATAGATGAGCCCGCTGATGCACTGACCATCAGCAGCAAGGATATACATAGCGTCTCATCCTTCAGCAACAGCCCCATGGGCCTATGGAGCATGATGAATACAGCCATCCTGACAGAGGATGGCACCATCAAAAAATCTCGAAATTATGGGTTGATCTCTTATGGATCTGAGCTGATGCAGATCTTCGATTACTCATGGCTGACCATAGAAGACGGACTGGGAGGTGAGCGCTACAATGATGGGTATGTGATCGACACAACACTCCATAAAGCAGTACTGCCCTTTGCTGTGCTTCGAGAGGATAGCCTTACTCTGACCGATCTGGTCAATGTCAACAATGAGACCATGAGTTCAATCTCAGTGACAAAGTTGTTATTATATGAAGATTTTTATAAAAGCTATGATATTAGCGCTTTAAACGAGGCCTTTGGAAATTCAAGCACTGTGGAAGAGGTGCTGTTCAGGTACGATCCGGAGCTCGGGGAGCTGAACCCATTGAGCGCGTCAAGCCTGGATCTGAGCATATTCGAGGATTTCTGGGCCGGGTTTGGCAGCATCTTTAATAATCAGGATATCATGAAGATGTTCAATGACTATGCAAAGGAACAGCTGGAGAGAGAGAAGCAGGAGCAAAACAACAAGGACCAATTTGAAAGGATCGAGAATATGTTTAACAAATGCGATGGTGGGGTCTGCTGCAAGTGGGGCACATCGAGATAGAATAATCATGGCCCCCGGTTATCTCTTTTTCCTGATTGTCCTGGCAACCATTATCATCTGCCCCTCTGCGGCGGATGAGCAGAGAGGCGATCTGACAGCCGATGATCGGGGCATTGAATATCTATCCAGCTATGATATCGAGAGGACGATCAACGAATCCAATAAAATTATCAGCAGCATTGTGTTTTTAAAGGAGCCATCGACAAGAGAGGAGCTGCTCTTGATCGGCGAGGTTGCTATATCCTCAGTCATGAAGAGGCTGGCGGATATATCCAGCGATTCCCAGGGCAGCAGCATGGAGCTGGTTGAGGCTCGAGATCTGGCGGTGCTCTATAGCGACATGAGCTATTCTCTGGGGATTGAGAGAATCCCCATCGCACTGGCCCGCCCACAATCACAGAAAAAGCTCACTCCAATCGGGAACCTCACTGAGGAGAGGGCTATGATAAATGGAACCACCATTTGGGAAAATCTATTTCAACCATTGCAGCCAGAGTTCACTGTAGTTGAGATCTCAGAGGGAAGGAGACAGTCCTCAACTGGAGGCGATGTAATTTGGGTTTGATAGATCTGCCAGCAATAATAGAAGACCAGAAGGCAATGGGGCTGATTGCCCTGTCGATCATCCTTCTGGCCAGCATTTCGTCTGCCGAAGTGAGCCTGCAGAACACCTATGCAACCAGCGGCAGTGAGACCAGGGAGAGCATCTACCTGCGGGGGGTGGATTACACCAACACCGCCAGCATCTATCAGACCACTTACTCTGCCAGCTCCGCCGCCAGCCCGGCAGAAAATGCCAGAGGCAGCCGTTTCGAGGATACTGCCCATATGAGAACCCCGAATGGCGATCAGGGGGCAGGGCTCATGATCGATGCCAGTGATCTGAACTACACCCGCCGCATCTCCGGCGGGCAGTCCAACTCCGTCCTCTTCTCCTATCGCTCCGGCTCTGGCACTGTGCTTATGGACTATTTTACCCCCAAGTCAGCGATGCAAGAGGAGATCTATTTAAATAATAATTCTTACATTGGCGATTTAGCTGTATTCGATTTAAAGGCATATTCTATGGGGGATGGAGAATGCTCCCTTGATGCCCAGAGCAGTCTGAAGCATAACATCACTATGAGGTTTCTGGATAAATTCAACCAGATAAATGCTGTCCTGAATACAGAGCCGATGAATGGAGGAGAGGTCCCCTTGAAGTATACATGGACCGGCTACAGCTCTCAGAGGGATTATGCATTATCGGGGATAAATATCAAGCTCACTCCAGGCAACAGGAGCGCCACCGCCTGGATCGATGGCATAAGCTCTATAATGGAGGCGAAGTTCTCCCCGGATAAGGAGAAGGGGCTATATGCCTATCCGCTGCAGATCAATGAACATGGGAAGATCAGACTGAAGGGCGATGATATCTGGGTATACGAGGCCAACCGGACCATCGTCATGCAGTACAGGCTAAATGCAACCGGCGGAGAGGTGGATCTGGAGAATTCCACAAAAGAGTAATCCTCCCCGGTGGACCTCCCGGTGGAGCAGATCCAGCCGGGAAGGCTCCTGTCCAACGCTTATGGCATCATCCTCCCGGCAGGCTCTCCGATCGGATGAGGTCCAAAGGAGATCCCGACGAAGTCAAGAGGAGATCGAGCATGAGTTTGCCATGATCAGGTCCAGGCAGGCAATCATCTCCCAAATCGCCTGCCGGCTGGAGTTCATATCTATCTCTTGCCACTCTTCCCCTGAATCCATCTGCAGCTCATCTGGCAGGCAGTAGAAAACCAGGATGTTCGTCCTGCAAAACTCGATGCCTTTTGGATTATCTTTGCTTCTCATATCCTTCATGATCTCCATTAAGCCAGCAGCATTGATGTCCCGGGGAACTGCTCCATGCCTCCCTCTCATAAACGATGCATCTGTCCAATCGAGATCAGTCCATTCTTGCTTCTGATTTATCTGCTGGATGATGAAGGCATCTTCCCCCTCGATGCCCGATATCTGAATGCTGCTTTGCAGGCAGCCTTTATCTTTTGAATAATCTATATCCTGGCTGACGCTCTGCACGATCCAGCTTTCTGCCGCACCGGGCAAGGCCAGCAGGGAGAGGAGTGCCAGGGCGCAGAGCATAAGTCTTATCATGAAGCACATTTGGATAATCCTCAGGATGATGGCCGGTCTGGTCCCTGCCATCTGCAATCTTATTGAACCTTTTTACCGTATAAAAGGGAGGGAACCTCAAGATCGAAATTGAACTGAACTGCTCAATATCAGTAATTTAGTGGATCAGTGATGGCTTCTCTTTTCCCTGCACAGAAAGGGTTTTTAACCGGGAACTGCCTCTGCATTCCGGGATAGCTTTGCAAATAGATCCAGAGACCTGGCCCGGGCTGATCGCCGGCCGATAAACCGCTGGCGGTTTCCACCCCCACAGGAACCAGATGCAGTAGGAGGAGATTGATCGATTATGAGAATGATATCCTGGGAGGAGATGCGGGCCGTGGACGCCAACTGCCAGTACCTGGGCCTTCTTCCCCTCCAGCTTATGGAGAATGCAGGTGCTGCTATAGCCAGGGAGATAATTGCATCCTCTCCGGGCAAGAGAGTTGCCATCATCGCTGGCCGGGGGAACAATGGCGGCGATGCCTTCGCCGCTGCCCGCCATCTGTCAGGCTTTGAGGTTACCATTTATCTTCTGGGCCGGGCACGCGATATATCCACAGAGGAGGCGAAGAGGAACTGGGAGATCTTAGAGCACTTGCACTGGGATCTGCGCGAGGTGAGGTGCTCAGAGGAGCTGAAGCTTGACGGGTGCGACCTGATAGTGGACGGCATATTTGGAACCGGGGTGAAGGGAAGGGTGGCCGGGCTGGAGGCAGAAGCGATCGATGCTATAAACCTCGCCGGAAAGAAGGTGCTATCGGTGGATATCCCCAGCGGCCAGGGGACAGAGAAGGTGGTGAGGGCCGATTATGTGGTCACATTTCATCGCCCAAAGCCGGATCTGGGTGAATGCGTTATCGTGGCTGATATCGGCATACCCCCGGAGGCAGAGCTCTTTGTGGGGCCAGGGGATCTGGGGCTGATGGGAAAGAGGTCTCGGGAGAGCCACAAAGGAGATAGCGGCCGGGTTTTGGTGATCGGCGGCGGCCCTTACACCGGCGCTCCTGCCCTCACTGCCCTTGCTGCCTTGCGGGCGGGAGCAGATATCGTCACCGTGGCAGCGCCAGCAGAGGCGGCAAGGGTCATCTCCTGCTTCTCGCCTAACCTGATTGTGCGGGAGCTCTCCAGCGATCATCTCACCCCCCAGGACCTTCCAATGCTCCAGGACCTTATTCCAGCTCATGATGTGGTGGTCATGGGCATGGGACTGGGAAGGCATCCCGATACCGGTGATGCCCTGGCCAGTATAATCCCTCTGGCGGAGAAGGCGGTCATCGATGCCGATGCCCTCCTGCCGGGCCTGCCCCTGAAGGGAATTATCACCCCCCATGCCGGGGAGTTTCAGCGCCTCAGTGGACTCTCCCTGGCGGATATGGACTGGAGAGAGAGAATGGAGCCTTTGAAGGGCTATGCCCGGGAGAGGAAGGTGATCGTTCTGCTCAAGGGAAAGGTCGACCTGATCACCGATGGTGAGGTCATTCGGGCCAATACCACCGGCAACCCGGGGATGACTGTGGGCGGCACGGGAGATGTCCTGGCAGGGATTGCCGCTGCCTTTTATGCCCGAACATCCGCTCTGAGGGCAGCAAACGCTGCAGCCTTCGTCAATGGCAGGGCAGGAGATCTGGTCTACGCAGAGAGGGGATTTGGCATGCTGGCCACTGATCTGGTGGAGAAGATCCCTCTGGCCATGCGGATGGAGGGGAAGAGCTGAGGAAGTGAGGATGAGAGAAGAGAGGGACGGATCAGGCGATCGGGCCGGCGCAGAAGAGCTGCTGGGCATGGTGGATATCACCTCCAAGCCCCAGGTCCTCAGAAGGGCCACTGCCACAGGATCGATCAGGCTGAAGGAATCCACCATCGAGGCGGTGAGAAGAGGGGATACTAAGAAGGGAGATCCTCTGGCTACCGCCAGGCTGGCGGCCATACTGGCAGTCAAGGAGACGCCCCGTCTGATTCCCTTCTGTCATCCCATTCCCATCACCGCTCTGGAGGTCGGCTTTAGGATGGAGGAGATGAGGGTAAAAGCAACAGTCACAGTGACCTCCTTGGGAAGAACGGGGGTGGAGATGGAGGCCCTCGCCGGCGTGAGCGCAGCCCTGCTCAATATCTGGGATATGATCAAATATCTGGAGAAGGATGAGAGCGGGAACTATCCTGAGACAGCGATTGAGGAGATCCGGGTGCTGGAGAAGATGAAAGAGGAATGACTCCAGATGCAAAAGCGATGGTGCTCCCTGGAGTCATTGGGCCTTTCGCCGGATCGTTTGGATGATGTGCCCCCGGGAATTTTCCTCCTGTGCCTTGCAGTCTTTGCAATGAGGCCAAATGGCACCATCACTGCCCTCTATGCAGCCTGAAAGAGGAGCTGTGAGGAGGCAGAAAAGCCCAGGATAACTGCTGCTGCCAGGCTAACACCGCCCGCCCTCATAATCATCCTGGCCTTTAAAGCTCCATTTACCTGCCATCCTCATCCACCTATTCCTTCCGCTTGGAGAATGATTGCTACAGCATGATATATACTTGCGATTTTTTCTATTTTCTTGATTGGGCATCGATTTCAATCCTGAGAATGGTGCCCGATATGCGGCAAATGGATCGATTTCAGAAGATGATGCGCGCTGGGCATGATCCTGCGCGAGGAATTCCCGGCAAAGAAATGTGCATAGGAGCTGTGATGTCCTCAGTGATGAGGCCCTTGAATCGTAATCAAAGGATATTCAGAGCCTCAATGATCCATTCATCTCCCGCCATAAGAGTTGTCAGAGAAGATGGATATGACGATACAAATTAATACGAATAATGGATATATAGAACACTCTCTCATTATCAAAAATATAATTATAACGAACCACAAAATCTTGCTTTAAAAAATTTAAACACATATGGCAATAATCGATAACAGCAAAGCTTTTATAGCCTTCTGGTTGAATTCATATTGTGAAATAAAACCGGAGGTGAAAGATAATGTGCTGTCATACAAATGATAAACACTCCCACCCTCATGAGCATGATGGAAAGGTGCACGAGCATGAGCATGTTCATGACAAAGAGCATCACAATCATACCCATCAGTGCTGCCACAGCCACTAAATGCCATATTCCCTTGGCTCTATGGTAGGTGGCATTGATGCACCTTTTTTTTTGATATCAGGCGACATTTTTTTGATTTCGTAGCAAACTTTAAGTATGATACGATATTAGGTGTGATCGGTGTACCGAGCATGAGAAGGATTTTCCTGATATTAGTGCTGCTGATGCTATTTTGCTCGGCAGCAGGGAACGCACATCAAGTATTCATCAGGCCCGTATCCGGCTGGGTGAATATCGGAGATACAGCCATACTGCCTGTAGCTGCTGGTCATAACACCTCCTCCTCAGAGATGCCTGAAGGATTGACCA
>Ga0255343_1005195_pt1 | contig 12336 bp, 10 predicted proteins | sample wastewater_treat_4_FD_192413 | JGI IMG/M metagenome (GOLD analysis project Ga0255343, IMG submission 192413) | Wastewater microbial communities from Lulu Island WWTP, Vancouver, Canada - plant16 | ecosystem: Engineered > WWTP > Wastewater > Unclassified | place: Canada: Vancouver, British...
ATAGCTCATTGCGGAGTTTATAATTTTACAAGCTGGTACGGATCAACTGAGGAACTCTGGTACCCCGACTGGGATATCGAAGGACCTTACTGGAACCTGCCGAAAAGCTATAAGTACTCACCTCACCTGATGGCTGACAACTGGGATACTCCGATACTGATAATCACTGGGGCCAATGACTTCAGGATACCTTATACACAGAGCCTTGAAGCATTCCAGAATGCTCAGTTGCACGATATACCAAGTAAACTTCTATTCTTTGAGGATGAGAATCACTGGGTGCTGAAACCTCAGAATTCGCTTATCTGGCAAAAGGAATTCTTCAGCTGGCTGGAGACCTACCTATAATAAGTTAAGGACTGTATCAATTTTTTCATCCATTGTAAGACGCTCATCTATCCAATGGATAACTGTACCTTTCCGTTCCATTCCCCGGAACCAGGTCATCTGCCGTTTTGCAAACTGATGAATGGCTATTTCCAGTTTACTGACCATCGAATCATAACTTAATTCTCCGCTAAGATATAATGTAATGTATTTGTACTCAAGCCCATAATAGAGCAATGTCTCTTTCTCAATCCCGCTCTCAAGCAACTCCCTTACCTCATCGACCATGCCCGCTTTAAGCCTTTCACGGAGTCGTTCACTTATCCTTTTGCGTCTGACTTCCCTGTCTACCATTATCCCGACAACAAGCGGTTTCAGTACCGGAAATTTCTTTTGCTTACCTTGAGCCACCTGGTTAAAATGTTCTATCTCAATAGCCCTTATAACCCGTTTCTTTGTATCCAGATCTGTAACATTATGCAGCTTCCTGTATGACGATAAAATACGCGTTAGTTCATCCATCGGCTTTTTTTCAAGCCTTGCCCGAAGATCATTGTCGGGAGGCACTTCATACAACTCATAGCCCTTGACAATGCTGTCTATGTACATGCCTGATCCGCCACATACAATTGGAAATACATTTCTCTCCCTGAGACTGATGAAAACCTTTGTGAAATCCCTTTGATATTCAAACAGGTTATACTTATAACCAGGCTCAACTATATCGATCAGGTGAACAGGTATGGTCTTTCCGCAGATAGTATATTCATTATAATCCTTGCCTGTGCCAAGGTCCATTCGCCTGTATACCTGCCTTGAATCAGCACTGATTATTTCACTTCCCAGCCGGAAGGCAATGGCAACTGCCAGTGATGTTTTTCCTGAAGCAGTCGGTCCTGAGACTACAAGCAAATCATATGCGGATGTCTTATTTTGGCGCATCAGCGCTTTAACTGAATGACAGAAGCTAATTTGCCATAAAATTACTAATTTTACTTTTCTTTTAATAATCTGCTTTTACACATGAAAAGAAGTTCCGGCAATATTGTTATAAGAAACAAAAAGGCTTCTCATGACTATGAGTTCCTTGATAAATATATTGCCGGCATACAGCTTACAGGGACCGAAATAAAATCTATAAGGGAGGGTAAGGCATCGCTGTCAGATTCATATTGTTTTTTCAATCAAGGTGAATTATTCATAAAGGGCATGCACATTGCAGAATACTGGTGGGGTAATCTGAACAACCATGACCCTATGAGGGAAAAGAAACTATTACTTACAAAACGCGAACTGCGGAAACTTGAAAAAAAGGTAAAGGAAAGCGGGCTTACAATAATTGTCCTGAAAGTATTTCTCAACGATCGTGGCCTGGCAAAAGCTGAAATAGCTTTAGCAAAAGGAAAGAAGGAATACGATAAACGCCAGACCATAAGACAGAAAGATCTTGAGAGGGAAATGGACCGGCACAGAAAGAAATAGCAGTCTGTTAGAAATTCGGGTTCAGGAGATAACGCGAGTAGAACTCAACAATTTGTTCAACAGCTTCATCTGATGTATCAACTATTGTGAACAAATCAAGATCCTCTCGTGAGATATTGCTTTCTTCTCCCAGCATTTCTTCCTTTATCCAATCAATCAGTCCATTCCAATATTTTTTCCCAACAAGTATGATTGGGAATTTTCCAATTTTCCTTGTCTGAATAAGTGTCAATGCTTCAAACAACTCATCCAAGGTTCCAAAACCACCCGGCAAAACAATAAAGCCCTGGGCATATTTCATGAACATAACCTTCCTTACAAAGAAATGGTCGAAAGTAATGAGCTTATCAGCATCAATATAATTATTAGGTTTTTGTTCAAAAGGCAGATCAATATTGATCCCGACAGATTTCCCATCACCCTTTCTGGCACCTTTATTTGCAGCTTCCATAATTCCCGGACCTCCGCCTGTGATAACTCCGTATCCTTTCTGCGTGAGCTTAAGAGCAATATCTTCAGCCAGCCGGTAGTATTTATCGTTATGATGGGTTCGTGCAGAGCCAAATATCGAGACACAGGGACCTATCCGTGCAAGTTTTTCAAAACCTTCAACAAGTTCCGATATTATTTTAAACACCCTCCAGGAATCGGTTGTATGTATCTCGTTCCATGTTTTTTCCTTAAAGGCATCCATTATCAGATCAGTCGGTTTATCTTGTTTTCCCATGTCAAATAGGTTTTAAAGTGCCAAATATAAGTATTTTCTTATGCCTGCAACTCAGCTTTAAGGAATAATCCCGTGTAACTGTCATTGCATTCTGCCAGTTCTTCAGGTAATCCGGCAAATATGATATTACCGCCTTCCCTCCCGCCTTCCCTGCCCAGGTCGATTATATAATCAGCCATCTTGATCACGTCCATGTTGTGTTCGATAACAATTACCGTATTTCCTCTTTCCACAAGCTTGTTCAACACATCAAGCAAAACTCTCACATCTTCAAAATGCAGTCCTGTAGTAGGCTCATCAAGAATATACAGTGTTTTGCCGGTATCCCTTCTTGCCAGCTCTGTTGCCAGTTTTACCCTCTGTGCTTCTCCCCCTGAAAGGGTTGTTGATTGCTGCCCAAGCCTTATATAGCCAAGACCAACATCTTTAAGTGTTTTGATCTTATGATAAATTGAAGGAATGCTTTCAAAGAAATCAACAGCCATGTTCACAGTCATATCAAGGACATCGCTTATTGATTTCCCTTTGAATTTAACTTCAAGTGTCTCGCGGTTATACCTTTTCCCGTTACATTCTGAACATTTAACATATACATCGGGAAGGAAATTCATTTCAATTGTTTTTACACCTGCTCCTCCGCATCCTTCGCATCTTCCTCCTTTTACATTAAATGAAAACCTGCTGGCAGAGAATCCTCTTATTTTGGCTTCCGTGGTCTGCTCAAAGAGTTTTCTTATATCAGTAAAAACACCGGTATATGTTGCCGGGTTTGACCTTGGTGATTTTCCTATCGGCGACTGGTCAACCTCAATTACCTTATCAATATTCTCGATCCCCGTTATCTCTTTATACGGCAGCGGCATCTTGCCGGAACGATACAACTTCCTGGCCAGTATAGGATGCAGGGTTTGATTAATAAGCGATGATTTCCCGCTTCCCGAGACTCCCGTAACACATATAAATGTTCCCAGCGGAAGCAGCAGATCTACATCATTCAGGTTATGACCTGTCGCTCCTTTCAACAAAAGGAATTTTCCGTTCCCTTTTCTCCTTTCAGAAGGTATATTGATTTTCTTAGTCCTTTTCAGGTAAGAGGATGTCAGAGTATCATGGCTCATTATCTCTTCCGGGGAGCCCTGAGCAACAACAAATCCGCCATGAACGCCAGCCCCTGGACCCATATCTACAATATGGTCAGCCGACATTATCATCTCCTTATCATGCTCCACTACTATTACTGAATTACCTGAATCACGGAGCTTTTTCAGTGCACCAATCAAACGGCGGTTATCTCTCTGATGAAGTCCGATACTGGGCTCATCAAGGATATAAAGAACATTGACAAGCTTTGATCCGATCTGTGTTGCCAGCCTGATTCTCTGGCTTTCGCCTCCGGAAAGGGTTCTTGCCCCCCTGTTCAGGGAAAGGTAATCAAGTCCAACCTCAAGCAGAAAACCAAGTCTTGCCCGTATCTCCTTGAGGATCTCTGATGCAATCTGATTCTGCCTGGAAGTAAGATCCTTTTCAATATCAGTCAGGAAAACTGACAGTTCCCTGATATCCATTGCAGATAATTCCCCTATATTCTTGCCGGCTATCCTGAACCAGAGTGATTCTTTTTTCAGACGGGTTCCATTACATTCAGGACAAACTTCATACTGCACATACTGATCCCTGATCTTCCCGGTAATCTTTTTACCGTCCATGGCTTCAACATTCCCGACAAAATTCACAACACCTTCAAAAGTCGGGAAATAATTTGATGTCACCCCGAGAGGTGTATTTGATAATTTCAGAACCTCATCAGAACCGTACAGCACTTTGCTAAGGGCTTCAGGAGGTATGTCTTTTATGGGGGTGTCCAATGTAAATCCGTTTTTTTCTGCAATTGCCTCTATTTGCCAGAATATCCAGGCATTTCTATATTTTCCAAGAGGTCCAATCCCTCCTTTCCTAATACTGAGTTCCTTGTCAGGGATAAGCTTCTTCTCATTTATGTTCGAGATCTCGCCAAGTCCGTTGCAATGCGGGCAGGCTCCCTGCGGTGAGTTGAAGGAAAAAGTATGAGGAGCCACCTCATTATAGGATAAACCCGTAACAGGACACATCAGATGACGGCTGAAGTATCTTGTCGCATTAGTATCTGCATCAAGTATCATCATAACTCCATCACCCTGGTCAAGTGACATCCTTACAGCATCGGAAAGCCTCTTGTCAGACACATCGCCTGCACGGAATTTATCTACTATGAGTTCTATATAATGGTTTTTATAACGGTCCAGCTTCATGCCTGCAACTATCTGCTTTATTTCTTCATCAACCCTTACAGACAAAAAGCCTTTTCTCCTGAGCTGCTCAAAAAGCTCCTTATAATGTCCTTTCCGGCCTTTCACAACAGGTGCAAGGAAGTAGACTCTCCTGCCGGCAAAGCGTTCCTTAATAAGATCTATTATCTGCTCGTCGGTATATTTTATCATTTTCTCACCTGACTCATAGGAATATGCATCAGCTATCCTGGCATAAAGCAGTCGGAGAAAATCATAAATTTCAGTGATTGTACCGACAGTTGAGCGTGGATTCTTATTTGTACTCTTCTGTTCAATTGAAATTACAGGACTCAACCCGGTAATCTTATCCACATCCGGCCGTTCCATTCCTCCAAGAAATTGACGGGCGTAGGCTGAGAGAGTCTCCATATATCTTCTCTGCCCTTCTGCATATATTGTATCAAAAGCAAGAGAACTCTTCCCACTGCCGCTTAGTCCTGTTATTACAACAAGCTTATTACGCGGAATAGTAACATCAATATGTTTCAAATTATGGACCCTGGTTCCAAGGATCCGGATCTGTTCACTCATTTTGCCAATCCCCACCTGTAAATCACTCAATCACTTCAGATTGCTCAACTTTCCTCATTCCGTCGGCCGGAATCTTAATAATATAGGTCTTATTCTGTCGTTTTGTCAGGTAAGGTTTCCTGAGCCAGGGATTAAGAAACTTAAGCAATTTATAATTTGTCCCAAATTTATCTGCAAACTGAGAAAAACTTGTTACAGCTGTATCAACTTCTACCTCATAATAATCAAGTTCCGGGTACAAGTCATCCTTCGTAAGGATGAAACCGTAGTTTTCCGGATCATTTATTATAAGCTTATAAGCAACTACCCTGAAAATATATCGTGCCGTTTCTTCAGCAAGAAGAAGATCATAGTAGTTGTTCTGCTTCTGGATTCTTATCTGCTCGTCAATGGCTGCCCTTCCACCGTTATATGATGCTGCTGCAAGAGTCCAGCTATTGTATTTTTCGTATGATTTCCTTAAATAATCACAGGCAAAGAGGGTTGATCTTTCAAGATTATATCTTTCATCAATCTCATCATTTATCTCCATGCCTCCTTCTCTTCCTGTAGCCCTCATTATCTGCCAAAAACCCGTTGCCCCTGCCGGTGAGATCACATTGCTGAATTCACTTTCGGCGGCAACAAGGTATTTGAAATCATCAGGTATATTGTTTTCAGCAAGGATCTTTTCAATTACGGGAAGATATCTGTTTGCCTTCTTTATTATAAGAATCGTAGAAGAATGCCTGAATGCACTTGTCAGCAGCTCACGATCAAGACTTTCCCTTGTGTCAAAATTATCGAGCGGCATTTCTTCACCTGCAAAAGTAACTCTGTCAGGAAGCTTATAGGGCATATTCGAAGAGAATGAATTTGAGGAGACATCTTCATCTTCATCCAGTCCGGTTGCACTGAAACCTTTTGACTCTCCTGCAATTGACAATACAATTATTAAAGCGCTTAACAGAATAACCGATGCCAGCAATGTTCTCCTGAATGGTTTTATCATGATGGATACAAGTAATTAAAAACAAAGTACAAAGGTAGTATTTTTACACCTTGATTAATAATTCAGGACAGGGCAAAAGAGAATTAAACCGGAAACTATCAGAACTTGTATATCAGACCTGAAAATAACCCAAATGAGTAAGGATGTATCTTCACACCGGCAACAGGGCTAAATGGATTAATGTAGTATCTAAGGGTCGGTTCAAGGTTGAAGGAAAGATTGCCGGAGAAGCTGTATTCCATTCCCATACCAACAGAGCTGCTGAAAGATATCATATTGACACCATCTGTCTTGCCAATTTCATATTTCTGGCCATCTATGGAGGTATAAACTGAGTTATTGACAAGGACATTTGAGGAAACCCCTCCAATGATATTGAAATCGATCCCTTTATCTATAACTTTATACCGCAATATTATGGGAAATTCAAGATAACCTAAATTCTGATGAAGTATATTATTGAGGTATTTCAGGTTCGCTTTTGACGGATCGAAAACATCATTGGTATACATCGTAATTACCCTGTTTCCCATAGCGTTGTCTCTGAGGAAAACATCAGGGTTATTTGTATGGATCGTTCCATTTGCTGTCCTGACGGCAAAATTACGGCCGCCTTTTGAATAATCATACTCCCTGAACCCGCCGAAAGTCGAGATGCCTGTGAGTTCCTGCCCGACAGCTGAATAATAAAGACCCGATTGTACGCTTAATCTCTTGTTGACCTTATATGATACTGCAAGGCCTCCTGTATATGAAAAAGCAGGCTGTTGTCCTGAGGTCATGGAAGATGCTATATCGGCATTACCCGATATGATCCGGGAATAATATGCCGGTGATGCCAGTGCTGCTATGGTCCATCTTGGGGTTGTCCTTATTAAAGGATCCTCACTAACTGCAAGTTCTGCGTTTCCCAAAAGATCGAAAGAACTGATGTCCGGTTCATTCATGGCAGGAGTATTGTCATGAAGCCGCAGATTCCTTTCATTTGCATTAAGGTCGGGAAGGGCAGTATAAAGAATATTACCTATAGCTGTTATGCTGTCATTAGTAACATTATTATTCCGAGCAGCGGGAACCTGATCGGAAGCATCTGCAATAAATGCCGACGCTAAAGGTCTTTCAAAATTTCCAACAACTTCGGGAGAAGCAGCTGCGATGACAGGTGCATACACCTGTTCATCAACGGCAAGCAGATTGTTTTCTATCTGAGTTGAGATCTGACGTCCATATCTGTAGGCCAGTATGCTGACTGAAAGCAATACAGCAACAGTTGCTGCAACCCTCAACAGGATAATCATGGGCCGGGGCTTCCTTATATGAGGCCGGATAAAAGCCCAGCTCTCCTTCGGAGGCAAAACTTCGTAGTCTTTCAGTCCGTTCCTGAACAGCAGATCAATATTTGCCTTCTGCCTATTCATTAATTACTCTTTTTTTAAGCCCTGTATATGAACCAACCCTTCGCTGGAGAATGATCCGTGCCCGCGCCAGATTGGATTTCGAGGTCCCCTCTGATATATTAATCATCTGGCTTATCTCTTTGTGTGAGTAACCTTCTATCGCAAAGAGATTAAACACCATTCTGTATTTTGGAGGCAATTCCCTTATTATCTCAAGAAGATCGCTTGCCTCCAGCCCCACATAATCCTCATTATACGGTTCTGCATCAGGTTCAGGGATATTATTAATATCATCAACCCTGTAAAGGTTATGCTTGCTCCGGAATTTCTCCAGAGCTGTATTTACCATTATCCTGCGCATCCAGCCTTCAAAAGAACCTTCATATTTGTAACTGCCAAGGTTCTCAAATATCTTTATAAATCCCTCCTGCAGTATGTCTTGCGCCTCATCATCATTGCCTGTATATTGCAGACAAACAGCATAAAATTTAGCTGCATGACGCCTGTACAAGATCTCCTGATCCTTTCTGTTTCCTTTAAGACAGCCACTTATTATATTTTTGATATCGGTCAAGAATCAAACCTCTATAAAATATAAACGTACAAAGAATTTGTCTTAAATCCTACAATATTTCTATAAGATTGATGTAAAAATGTTGGAAAAGGTTGCTTTATTCTTCATCCTCCTGGCTGTAAAACTCAGGGGTTGGTTCCAGGAACAGGGCAGTACCTTCATCTATCCCATCGCTTTTGGTGGAATATCAGCATTTACAAAACTCATCTTTAGTATATTTTAAAAGACCTGCAGCAGGGTCGGTCACGGATACAGTTGCCCCCATTAATTGCCCCCTAAATCCCCCTAAAGGGGGACTTTGAAGAACTGCATTGGCTTCTGCCCCCTAAATCCCCCAGTTGGGGGACTTTGGGCATACTGCTTTTCTTACTCCTCTCCAGTTGGGAGATATTGGCCACACCGCTTCCTACTCCTCCCCCTCTTGGGAGACATTGGCCATACTACTTCTTACCCCTCCCCTCTTGGGGAGGCCGGGAGGGGCAAATAACGGGAAAAGCAGAATCAGATTTAGCTATTGAGCCAGCCTTCCTGGAAGGAATACCAAATGTATTATTTTCTCAGGTATTTCGGAAAGATGATTCCGTTAGGAATGTAAAGATTTGCTTTCTTTAATCTGTTATTAAGAATTCTGGTAGTAATTCCATATTCATTCGCCAACTCTTGCCGTGTTTTTTTAATATACCCTCTCTTTTTTACTTTTTTTAATAAGCCTGGTATAATAGTTTACGAACTATATAGCAGGTTGTCTTGCGGACTATGTCTCCGCCAACTGGCGGATACGTAGCCTGCACGACTGCAAGACTTGCACGACCTGCACGACATTTATGATCCCGATTCACTACTCTCTCGGGACTATGTCTCCCTGCCACACATAGCCTTAAATATGTATCGCCTCACCGTATGCGGCAGCTGCAGCTTCCATTATAGCTTCCGACATTGTTGGATGGGGGTGAACCGATTTAATGATCTCATGTGCTGTGGTTTCTAGCTTTCTGGCCACTACGATCCCTGATATCATCTCAGTAACATTGGCGCCTATCATATGTGCTCCAAGAAGCTCACCATGTTGTGCATCGAATATCAGCTTTATGAATCCATCCCTCGATCCTGAAGCATTTGCCTTACCGGAAGCTGTGAATGGAAATTTCCCGACCCTGATCTCCCGACCTGACTCCTTTGCAGCAGCTTCTGTCATTCCGACAGAGGCTATTTCAGGATTTGTATATGTGCATGAAGGTATATTGCCGTAATCAAGAGGACTTGTCTCCATGCCTGCGATCTTTTCAACACAAATGATCCCCTCAGATGATGCTACATGAGCCAGGGCAGGGCCATGAACGATATCCCCTATTGCAAAAATATTTCTTACTGATGTCTGATAGTATTCATCTACAACTACTTTACCCTTCATGGTATTCACCCCGGCCTTTTCAAGGCCAATCCCTTCAATATTCGGAGTTACACCGACAGCCGACAAAATAATCTCTGCTGTTATTGTTTCATTGCCGGAAGGGGTTTTAACCGATACCTGGCATTTGTCACCCGACAGGTCAGCCGATTCAACTGCTGAGCCTGTCAATATTTTCATTTTCTTCTTTTTAAACGACCTCTCAAGTTGTTTTGAAACTTCTTCATCCTCATTAGGCACTATCCTGGGAAGAAATTCAACAAGTGTCACCTCTGTTCCTATGGTCTGGTAAAAATCAGCAAACTCACAGCCAATAGCCCCTGCCCCCACAACAAGCATTGATTTTGGCTGCTCTGGCAATGTCATCGCTTCCCTGTAACCAATTATTCGTTTACCATCCTGCCGCAGATTCGGAAGTTCCCGTGAACCTGCCCCGGTTGCAAGAATAATGTTTTTTGCAGAGTACACTTTCCTGTCACCTTCCTGATCCATCACTTCCACACTGTTCCCTCCTGCAAGATTTCCAACTCCTTTAATATGCGTTATCCCATTCTTTTTGAAAAGGAACTGTATCCCCTTACTCATCCCTTCAGCAACACGCCGGCTCCTTGAGATAATTGCCCCGAAATCAGGTACTACCTCACCGCTTACCGATATACCGTAATCTGAAGCATGATTCAGATAATCGAAGACCTGTGCACTTTTAAGCAGTGATTTTGTCGGAATGCATCCCCAGTTGAGACAAATCCCTCCAAGCTCAGCTTTTTCCACCACTGCCACTTTCATCTTAAGCTGTGAAGCTCTTATTGCAGCCACATATCCGCCCGGGCCGCTACCAATAATTATAAGATCATAATCCATTGCCGGTTATTTTTAATTGTTAATTGCTGATTGCTTCAAGCCTTTAATGATAAAGCTGTAGAATTTCGCCAGCAGCCATAAAATTACAAGAACAAAGATAATTGTAGCACCTACGGGGATCCCAAGATAATAGGAGATTATATATCCGGCAACCGTTCCGATAAAACCGCTAATAATTGACCAGATTATTATTTCTGAATAAACCCTTGTAAAGATCATTGCTATATTGGGTGGTATTGTCAGCAGGGAAATCACAAGCACCACTCCTGCCATCCTTATGTTGAGAACAATGGTGAGTGCAACCAGGGCTGTCGTTACATACTTGAAGGTATTAACATATGATGAATAAGTTCTTGCAAAAGACTCATCATATGACATATAGAGTATTGTCCGGTAAAAGACTGAAAAATATATTATCAATATTACCGACATTATCCCCAGGGCAATTATGTCGGCATTTGTAACAGTAAGGATGCTTCCGAAAAGGTAGCCAATCAGGTCCGGGGAATAGCCCGGCGTGAGGTAAATAAAGATAATACCTGTTGCCATTCCGAATGCCCACAGGATACCGATTGCAGAATCTTCTCTTATCTTATGCCGTACTGACAGATACTCTATCCCAAGCGCGGAAAGAATGCCAAAAATGGCAGCTCCCAGCACAGGATTGAAACCAAGAAAATATCCTATCCCTATACCTCCGAATGAGGCGTGAGTTATGCCCCCGCTCAGGAAGACCATTCGCCTGCATACGATATAAGTACCGACAATCCCGGCAGTAATGCTTGCAAAGACCGCACCAAGCAGCCCTTTTACAATGAATTCATATTGAAAAATATTAATGTCCATCTGATGCGTGACTTCTCAATACCGTGTGAGGCACCTCCCCGTGAGTAATTAACTGAATAGGACAATCGTAAGCCAAAAGCTGTTCATTCGATATCTCCGATGAGGGATGATAGTTCAGATGCTTGTTGACACACGCAAATGATTTTACATGCGACGATATCGTCCCGATATCGTGAGAAACCATCAGGATGGCCATCCTTTTATTCAATTCCTTCAGTTTTTCATAAAAATTATTTTCAAATGTTGAGTCAACAAAATTTCCAGGCTCATCAAGAAGAAGTAATACCGGGTTCCCTATTATTGCCCGGCCGAGAAAAACACGCTGTAACTGTCCACCTGAGATCTCATTGAGAGATGACTTTGCCACTGCCGTCAGACCAAGTTCATCAATCACCTCGGAAGCCCTCTTCTTATCGGCAGCCGACATACGTGTAATTATCTTCTTCCGCACCATCATGCCTGAAAGGATCACATCGGTAACATTCACAGGATAGCTATTATCGCCTGTCGAAATCTGCGGAAGATATCCGATTATATTTTCGCCTGGAAGATCTTTATTAAAGGTTATACTGCCTGAGGTGGGTTTAATAAGTCCGAGTATAACCTTCAGCAAGGTGGTTTTGCCGCCTCCGTTCGGGCCGATAACCCCTATGAAATCATTTTCATTTACCCTGAAGTTTATATCCTGCAACACCACCTTATTCCCGTATGATGCTGATAATGATTTCATATCAAAAACATATGCCATAGGACTGACTTATTTTCCGCTTAATAAAAAACTTTCGTGAAGTGAATTTATAATATCAGTTGTACTTCCCAACCAGTCTTCCGACAAAGGATCTATCACTTTAAGGTTGGCTCCAAT
>Ga0255343_1005199_pt1 | contig 12332 bp, 10 predicted proteins | sample wastewater_treat_4_FD_192413 | JGI IMG/M metagenome (GOLD analysis project Ga0255343, IMG submission 192413) | Wastewater microbial communities from Lulu Island WWTP, Vancouver, Canada - plant16 | ecosystem: Engineered > WWTP > Wastewater > Unclassified | place: Canada: Vancouver, British...
AAACCGAAAAACAGGGTTACCCGCAACTCCTTTCAAGCCCGTCGACCCTGTACGAAACCGAAGGCGAAAATGAGGGGGAAGGTGAGCAGCCTGTTACGCCGGATAAGCAGGAGGGCTGCGGCTGTTCGCCTAAAGATCTTCAGACTGTGACCAAAGCCTTGCTTGCCGACTGGCTGCTGATTGCCCTGTGCCTGGGCGCACTCCTTTCAGGCAGTGCTGTCCGGGGAAAATTCTGAGACGCGCTTGCATGAACATTTTAACGATTCTGCGGGTGCACCGCCTCTGTTCTTCAGAACCTGCTGGAGCAGTACCAGACGGTCTGTAAGAATATAATCCACGCCGGCATCCGCAAGCAGTGTCATAAGCGGCTCTTCTTCGGCGCTGAACCAGTTCACCCGGACGCCTGCATCATGAAGCCGCTTAACATCGTCTTTAAGACCGTCGGTGCCCTGTGTGCGGGTCAGCTGAATAAACTGACAGCCTTCTTCAATGGTCAGATTGATATAGGCTTTCCGGTCTCCGCCCTGCCGATCCATATTGCAGATCATGATCTCGGGTGCGACGGCACGGGCTTCCTTCATCTGGCTGACGGTGCAGGCAAGAAAACAGTGGCTCAGCCGTCCCATATCTTTGATCAAGGTGGCTGCCGCCTTTGCTACGCCGGGCGCATTTTTCAGATGAACATTGCAAAGAATGGTTTCGGGAATGATTTCCAGCACTTCTTTTAAAGTAGGGATTTGCGTACCGGCAAAAGATGCATCAAACCAGCTTCCTGCATCGAGGGCGCGCACTTCCTCAAAAGTCATATCTGCAATGCTGCCGCTTCCATCGGTGGTCCGGTCAACGGTACTGTCGTGGATAATTACCAGCTGACCGTCTTTCGTCATGTGCACATCAAATTCAATTTGGTCTGCCGTCAATGTGACAGCCGCCTGAATGGCAGGCAGGGTATTTTCCGGAAAATCGGTGACATTGCCGCGATGGGCACAGGTATGCGTTCCCTCTCCCGGTGCGGGAAAAAGGACTGCGCAGAGCGTGAGCATAACGTGAAGAATCATAATCGCCGAACTCCAAAGCCCTGGTGTATATTGGCTGTTTCGGGTATACCAGAAAAAACGACTGCAACGCAAGGGCAGTGTAAAGTTGCGAAGCGTATTCCCGGTGTTTTACAGTAGGTGGCGGTGGGAAAACTCAGGAGATATGTCATGGCTGATTTACTGAATTTACTGGCAGAACGGAAACTGCTTGTGTCCGATGGCGGCTGGGGTTCTTTCCTGATAGCAGCGGGGATGCAGCCCAATGAATGCCCCGAACGCTGGAATCTGGATCGGCCCGATCAGATCCGTGCTATTGCCGCCATGTATGCGGAAGCAGGGGCAGATCTGGTCATGACCAACAGTTTCGGCGGCTCTTCATTGAAGCTGGCGCCCTACGGTCTGGCGGATCAGGCGAAAGCAATTAATGAGGCGGCGGCGCGGCTGACCCGTGAATCCATCGGTGAGGGGCGGGTGGTTCTGGCATCCATGGGACCTACCGGCAAGCTGCTGATGATGGGCGATGTAGGTGAAAGTGAAATCTACGACAGTTTTGCGGAGCAGGCACGGGCACTGGAAGCGGGCGGCGCCGATGCCATTGCGGTGGAAACCATGTCCGCGCTGGACGAAGCAGCACTGGGCGTGCGGGCTGTGAAAGAAAATACAGGGCTGACGGTTGTTGCCTCCTTCACTTTTAATCATCATGAGGAAACAGGGTACCGCACGATGATGGGGGTTACGCCGGAGGAAATGGCGGCGGCCATGCTGGCGGCAGGCGCTGATGTGCTGGGCGTGAACTGTACCCTTTGTGCGGGAGAAATGGTTGCTCTGGCAGCTGCGGTTCGCTGTGCTGCTCCGGACACACCGCTGCTGGTGCATCCCAATGCGGGGCAGCCTCAGCGCAAGGCGGACGGCAGTGTTTTTTATCTGGAGACGCCGGAAGAGCTGGCGGCGCAGGTGCCTGCTCTGGCAGAAGCGGGGGCGTCCATTATCGGCGGATGCTGCGGCACGGGACCGGATCATATACGTGCGATCCGCGCTGCCGTGGAGCGTATTCATGGCTGAACCTGTTGCTGCTTCTGCGAAATCTCCCATGTTTCATGTGATGGCGAAACCTTCCGGCGCCGCCTGTAATCTGCGCTGTACGTACTGTTTTTATCTGGAAAAAGAGCTGCTCTATCCGGATCGGGGCTCCATCATTATGGATGACCGGGTACTGGATGCCTATGTACGCCAGACGATTGAGGCGCAGGCGCATCTGCCGGTTGTTGATTTTGCCTGGCAGGGGGGTGAACCGACGCTTGCCGGGCTGGACTTTTTCAGAAAGGCCTTCGCACTTCAGCAGCAGTATGCGGAAGGCAAAGAGGTCTATAATTCGCTGCAGACCAACGGTATACTGCTGGATGAGGAATGGGCAGATTTTCTGAAAGAACATGAGGTGCTGGTAGGTCTGTCGCTCGACGGTCCTGAGCGCTTTCACAACCGGTGCCGCCAGGATGTACGGGGTATGCCCACTTTCCGTCAGGTGATGCAGGCACTGGAGGTGCTGCACCGGAAAGAAGTGGACTTTAACCTCCTTGCCTGTGTCAATCGCTATACTTCCGCCGCACCGGAGGAGGTGTATCCTTTTCTTCGTGCTCATGGTGCCGGATTCATTCAGTTTATCCCGGTGGTGGAGCGTCGTCTTGCGGAAACGGTGCCGGGCGAACTGACCCTGCCTGCGCCGGACGATCCCCGGGAAGCGGCTGTGACGGAATGGAGTGTGCTGCCTCATGATTACGGCAGGTTCCTTGTTTCTGTTTTTAATCAGTGGGTTTGCCGTGATGTAGGCTCCACTTTTGTCCAGCTTTTTGATGTGACTCTGGAAGCCTGGATGGGCATGGATCCCAGTCTCTGTTTTTTCAAAGAACGCTGCGGTGATGCGCTGATTCTGGAGCGCAACGGCGATCTGTATTCCTGTGATCACTTTGTTTATCCTGAGCACCGGCTGGGGAATATTCTGGAAACGCCCATGACTCAGCTTGCCGGGTCGGAGCAGCAGCGGGCTTTCGGCGATGCGAAGAGAGACCGGCTGCCCGGGCAATGCCGCGGCTGTCCCGTCCTCCATCTGTGCCGGGGGGAATGCCCAAAGCATCGCTTTTTAACAGATTCTCAGGGCGAAGCGGGGCTGAATTATCTCTGTGAGGCGTACATAAACTTCTTTGCCCATACGGGGCCGTTTATGCGTTTTATGGCGGAAGAAATCCGGAACCAGCGCCCGCCCGCCGGCGTTATGGCCTGGATTCAGGCACAGCAGATGGAGTCTGCAGGAAAAAGGAGCCCTGCCCCCAATGATCCGTGCCCCTGCGGCAGCGGCAGGAAATTCAAAAAATGCTGCGGAACTGCCAAAGGCTGATCCGGCTCTTTTCTGAAATCTTCAGGGGCAATCAGGTGTTATACTGTGAGGAGAAGGGAGGCGGTGCGGTTTTGCCTCATTTCCTGGCAAACCGATGAATTGGAAAAAGCGAAGCCATACCTGTATCATATTCTCGTACATAAAGTTGAAATACAATTAATTCAGGAAAGTGCCGATCATGGAACCTAAACAGTCCTTCAGTACCTCTGATGTTGCAAAATATTGTCATGTGACCCCTGATACCATCCGTAAATGGTCCGAAGCGGGACGTCTTCATGTTTTTAAAACACCCGGCGGACACAGGCGGGTCCGGCGTGAAGACCTGATCCAGTTCATGAAGACCAATAAAATCCCGCTTCATGAAGATTTGAAGAACTATGCCACGAAAGTACTGATCGTGGACGACGAAAAAATCGTGATCTCTGTAATTCGTCGGTTTCTGGCTCAGCTCGATACGCCCTTTCACGTGGAGATCGCTACGGACGGTTTCGATGCAGGCAGCCTGGTGGGCACCTTCAAACCTGATGTTGTTTTCCTCGACCTGCGCCTGCCCGGCATTGATGGCTTCGAAGTCTGCCGCCGTATTAAAAGCAGCCCGCACCTGCAGTCTCCTGAAGTGATCGCCATGACGGGATATTATGACGGTGAAACGGCAAAACGCGTGCTGGAGCTTGGCGCCTCTCTCCTGGTTCAGAAGCCTTTTACCCCTGAAGATCTGGCGACAGCTCTGGAGCAGGTGGGCGTAAAAATCGGTTAACCGTGTCCCTTAATTTGTCGGCAGCCGGAAAAGGTGCCGCTGGAAAAGCCGCAGAGAAGAAAGCGCAGACCATGGCGAAAGAGGTCATCGTCGTTTCCGGTCTTCCTCGCAGCGGAACTTCTCTGATCATGCAGATGCTTCAGGCGGGCGGTGTTCCCCTCCTGACAGATCATATCCGATGTGCCGATAACAGCAACCCTCGCGGCTATTTTGAATATGAACCTGTCCGCTTTCTGAAAAAAGATGCCTCCTGGCTGGCGGGCGCCCGGGGTAGTGCTGTAAAGATTGTTTCACCTCTCCTGAAATACATTCCTTATCCCTGTCCCTGTAAAATTATTGTGATGAACCGGCCCCTTACGGAAGTACTCCTTTCCCAGACCCGGATGCTCCTTCAGCAGGCAGTTCACAAAGGCATTGAAACAGCCAGCGCTTTGTTGGAGCAGACGGCGGCGGAAAACGAAGCGCTCCGGCCGCTGTACGCAAAGCACATGAAGGAGCTGCAGTTGCAGCCGTCGCTGCGCAGCGACTTTTCTTTTTTATCGCTCGATTATCACGCTGTCCTGAAAGATCCGGAAGAAGCATCTGAAGCGATTACATCCTTTCTCGGCGATGACCTGGACATCGCTGCTATGGCTGCTGTGGTGGATCCGGGTTTGTATCGCTGCCGACTGGACGGGGATTAAGAAAATCATGTATTTTTTTTGTATCTGCTGAGACTTGGGCGGCTTCAGGAAGGGTGCTTCGGCGAATCTTCGGGTTGCTGAAATAAGTCCAATGATGGTCACAGCCACGGGAGAGAAGTTATGTGTCTTTTTGAGAAGCGTACAGGTCTGGTGTGGTGTCTCTTTTTTTTGTTGCCTGCGACCGTTTTTTGTGCCGATGATTTCGGTCCGGGGAAGCGAACTGTGGTGGAAGCCCACAACTGCTATCCTTACCGCGGTTTCTGGGCGAACCGCCTGGATCTGGCTTTGAGTTGTCCCTTTCCAGTGGGCGTTGAGCTGGATCTTCTGTGGCATGGCGCCGAGAATGAGGGACAAGGCAGGATTGTTGTCGCCCATGGCGGTCCTGTTGACGACCGGGACTATTCGCTGGAAAGTTGGTTTTTTGATCGGGTTCGCCCTCTTGTAGAGGAAAGCCTTGCCAAAGACACTGCGGATCGTTGGCCCCTGATCACGCTGAACCTTAACGATATACGGGGACATAGTGAAGCGTTATATCCGGAGTTGGTCTCACTGATAGACCGGCATGGACACTGGTTTTGCAGTGCTGTGAAGGGAGCAGATGATGCTCCGGCATCCCTTCGCCCGGCACCTGTGCTGCTTCTTACCGGAGGCGGTGCCCGCGAGAAGAAGTATTTTTATGATGCGGTGCCGGAGGGAGGCGTGATCCGTGCCTTCGGCTCCGGCTCGATTCATGAGAAAGCGGACAATTTCCGCCGATGGATCAATTATCCCTGGAGCGCAGTGGAGCCGGAAGGTCAGCCTCATGCGGGTGCGTGGACTCCGGAAGATGCGGCGCGCCTGCAGAAGCTGGTTGAGGAGGCGCATCAGCAGGGTTACTGGATCCGTTTTTATACGCTGAACGGTCATTCAGCGGTTTCGGTTGTGCGTAACGGCTGGTCGCCCGCCTATAACTTTGGATCTCCGGATGCAGTCCGTTTGCGCTGGACAGCTGCCCGCGATGCGGGTGTTGATTTCATCGCTACGGATCAATGTGTTGAAGCGGCTGCCTGGCTCTCACGGTGATTTTTGCAGCAATGCTGTGTTTCCTGTATGATCTCCGGAAAACTGCATGGCACAGTAAGGAAAGAAAGCGATGAATACCGTGCTCTCCTGTCTATGCGGCCGCTTTGACCGCCGCTCCATAAAAATTTATCTGGCGTCAATGAGTGTGCTGTTCTGGAGTCTGATTTTTCTTGCCTGGCTGGGTTATCCGACCGAGCACAAATACTCGATCATGACCCATACCTTCAGCTTTCTCGGGAGTTATGATCCGCAGCACAGCCCGGTCTGGTGGTGGCTTTTTACTGTTGCCCTTATTCTATGGGGCATGACGACTATTCCGCTGGTTTTTTATATTCACCGCCACTTCAGCGAGCTGTCCACAGCAGGGGCGCATACGGGGGCAGCCTGCCTGCTTACCGGCGCCGTCTGCATCATGCTGGTGGGTATTTTTCCGGACGTGAAAACGCCGCTGACTTCCACGCTGCGGGTAACGGATGTGCATGAAAAAGTGGCGCTCCTGGCGGCCGCCGGTTTTATTCTGGGCAATTTTACGCACGGTTTTCTTCTGCTGAAAGATCGCTTTTCAGGACGACAAAATCTTTTTGTTCATCGTTACTTTGCTGTGCTTTACGGAATCTGGCTTTCCATATTGTTCACCGCTTCCTACTTTCTGATTAAGTGGGAATTTGTCTATGCGCAGATGAAAGCGGCGGCTCAGGCAACAGGTCAGCCCATTGGTAGTTCCTGGTCTGAAGCGATGAATACCATCTATTCTTTTCCGCTCTGGGAGAACATTCTCATTTACAGCTTCTTTGTGTTTCTGGTGTCCAAGACCCTTATTCTGAGCAGCGACGGACCTGCCGTCGAAGACTGACGGCATTCGGGCTTATCCCTGTCCGGCCGGAAGCCGGGTCAGCTGCACCTGCCTGGAGGGCAGGCTCAGCATAAATCCGCGCTTCGGTATGGTGCGTATGAGTGTCTTCCACGCAGGATCCGCTTTTTCCAGCCGCTGGAGCAGCATGCGCTTCTGGTAGTGCATCTGATTTTCCTCCACAACCAGATCGCCCCATATCTGCCTGTAAACACGGTCATAGGCGACGCATTCGCCCGGATGAGCTGCCAGCGTCCGGATCAGGCGATACTGTTTTTCCTGAAGCGGAACAATTCGCTCCTGCCATTGAATCTGGCCGGGAAGCCGGTCATCAATTACGAGAAGCGGAGCCGTGTCGTTTGAGGATGCCGTTTCTTTTTTCCCGTTCCTTGTTTCTCTTTCGCCCATTTTCACTGTCGCAAGTCTCTGGAGTGCTGCCGCTTCCCTGCTGCTCATCCACCGTTCCAGAAGTGCCGCGCTTGCACAATGCAGCGTTTCCCAGGTGTCGAGGCCTTCTGCAGCGAGGGCTAAAAGAGCATTTCGTGTCAGTGAAGGCACTGCTTCCGCCAGAGGAACCAATGCGTCTCTGATGCCGAACTGGAGCCGCACAGTGAAGTGCCGGAGCGAAAGAACAAAAGCAGGATTGAATCCTTCCGCCTCCGCCAGAACGGAAGTGGCATCGGCGAGCCAGGCAAGCTGATCAGCGGCTGCGGTGATCTGGCCGGCGCTCACGTCAAAGTGCTCCTCGACCGTTTCGAGAGCTGCTCCCTCAAGCCATTCACACAGAAAGAGCGCTGTTTTTATGCCCCGTGCCTCGTCATAAAAAGGCATGATCCGGCAGTTACGTAAACGGTTGACAGGTATATCCACCCGCAGTTCCTGCCCTTTAGTTGCTTCCTTCATACGGCGGGGATACTCGTCTTTTTCATATTCCCGGCGTGACAGCGGCACCTGCCTCAGTCGTGCATCAGGCAGCAGTGCCAGCATGACCAGCAGATCCAGCGGGTACCAGTCGCGCTGTTCGGAGAGGCGAAGCCAGTGCAGGATGGCACGGAAAGAAGGAAGGGAAACCCCTTTGGCGGCAATGACCCGGCCTGAAGGCGCCGCTTCAAAAAAAAGCGCGCCCACCGGTTCATCGGGCTGCGGTGCTACGGAAGCGCCTTGTTCATTCCGGGCGGACACGGCACCTGCCTCCAGGCATCGCTGCAAGGCGGAGCGCACCCGGAACCGGATCTGTTCCGTATTGTAAAAACCATCCCAGACGAGCCGGGCGGAAAGTGTGGCTAAAAAGAAGTCGGTCAGTTCTTCCAGAGTCGCTGCTTTTTGTGAAGCGATCAGCTGCAGTACGGCATCATCGAGGGAAGCCTTGTCAAGGCGTGGCTGCACGGGTTCCCGCTGCCCCTTGATATAACGCTGCCAGAGCGCATCCCGCTCAAACCGGGTTGTGGCAACGAGCACCGCCCGCCCTTCTTCTGCTGCCCCGTTGTAGCGCCCTGCCCGGCCGCTCATGTTTTCAAATTCACCCTGCGAGATCGGGGCGCGCCAGGGAAGGTCCAGCCGGGGATCGTAAATCCATTTCTCCACGCTGACGAAGACATTGCGTGCCGGAAGATTCATGCCGGCGGCAAGCGTGCCTGTTGCCATAAGCACCCGGATTTCTCCCCGACGGAATGCCTCCTCTACAATGCGCCGTTCTTCCGTAAGCAGGTCGGCACTGTGGAAAGCAGTGCCTGTTTCCAGCGTCTGAAGCAGCAGATTGCGTGCGCGGGTGGGTGCCAGTACCGACAGGGCCTCCCGTGCTTCAGTGGCGGCGGGCAGTTGCAGATGACGGGCAAGCAGTTCCGCTCCCCGGCAGGCTTCGCGCCGTGCTTTCACAAAAACAAGACAGCTTTCTCCCGCATCTGCCAGACGCCGTACAGCGTGCACCACTTCCGACCAGCTGCTGTCGCCCTGTCCGCTTTCCCAGCGCTCTTCCGATTCCTGCGGATTGTTGTGCCCGCAATAGCGGTATACACCGTCAAAGAGCACGCCGTAATGCAGCTCCAGCGGGCGCCGATCCTGTTCGAGCAGGCGCGCCTGCAGCCAATGTGCAAGAGCGCCCGGATCGCCCAGTACGGCAGAGAGGCCGATGATGCGCACACCCTCCTGAAGGAGCCGGGTCAGCAGCACTTCCGCCTGAGCGCCCCGCTCCGGGTCGGAGAGCAGCTCCAGCTCGTCGGCAATTACGAGCGAAAGTTCCTGAAGCCGTTCGGGACGGGTGACTGCCAGCTGTTCCAGTTTTTCATACACCGCTATGGCCATGTCGTAACGCCCTTCTTCAAAAGCAGCGTCAAAGCGGCGATGGTCCCGGGTACAGATAATGGTGCGGATGCCGTAGGCTTCATACTTGTTGCAGAACTCCCGGTACTTCTCCTCTGCCAGCGCTTTCAGGGGCAGCAGAAAAGCGCTTTTTTTCCCTGCCAGTGCCGCACGGACAGCTGCCAGTTCACCGACAAAGGTTTTTCCTGAACTGGTGGGCGCCTGCACCAGCAGATTGCCTTCTTCAAAGAGTCCGAAATTACGCAGCGCCTTTTCCTGCAGCGGCAGCAGCTTTTCGCCCTGCAATGTGCGCCATTGGCTGATCAGTGAGGCGGGTATTCCGTATCCGCCCAGTTCTGTTATATTCATGTCCGCAGCTCCTCAATTCCATAAGTTGGTCTTATCAGTATACTGAATATTTATTCAGTTGTCAAGGAAGAGACGAAAAAACAGGGGCATGAAAAAAGGCGCACCGCTGAGTGCCGGTGCGCCGGGAGGGGCCGGGAGAGATTGTGCTTATTTCTTTTTCAGCGCTTTGCCTGCATCGCCTGCGACGCGTACTTTAATGCCGAGGTTGCGGCACAGGGCAATCAGTTCCTGCAGGATATCGCCATAGCCGATGACGATGTGATTGGACATGTGGGACGCCATGAGCTGATCGCGTCCGTAGCCGGGCATGTACACATTGGCAATAGGCCATTGCGGATCTGTTTTGTCGAGGCGCTCACGCACTTCCTTTTCGGGCAGGTCAACGACTTCACCGGTGCCGCAGTCCATGCCCATTTCGCCGTAGGCTTCATAGCAGCGCGCCCAGGTGATCACGCCGGGCTTGGACACGCCGGAGCAGGTGCCGCCGCCGAGGGGGAAGTAGCCGGAAGGCTGGCGGTACACATGAGTATTTTTCCAGCCGCCGAAGTGAGCCGGGGGCGCACCGCCGGAGATGAGGAAGACCCAGACAAATTTGCCGTCATATTCCCTGCCCCAGCGGACATCATGGAGCGTTGTTTCCTGCGGCATTTTTTTCGCTGCGAAGATTTCGCTCATGAGCAGCTGCGGCACGCCGGCGCCGATATCGCCTTCGTTGAAATGGGGAATGGGTTTTCCGGGGAAGACGATTCTGTTGGTTTCCGGATCACGCACGGGCGGCCGGTCGGCGTTGTTGAGCATGCCTTCGACCAGGTCGGAAGCGGGCACGCAGCGTACCAGCCCGTACTGATAGGGAATGCCGATGGTGCTGAGTCCGTAGCGCGCCACGAAGCGGCAGGCGGCGGCATACATTTTCATTTGCGTGAGCACCTGATCATAAACGAGGTCGGTGAATTTGTTGGTGCCCCAGTGGAAGGTGGTGCCTTTTTTCAGCAGCCAGTCGAGATAGCTCTGTGCTTCTTCGTCGCTCACCAGATTCATTTCTGCGAGCAGGTCACTCTGGTTGAGATATTCGATGGGCATTCCGGCGGCACCGAGTTTGGCGGGATCCATGACGGCATTGAGCATGCCCATGCATCCGGGATCAAACTGACCCATGATACGCCGTTCTTTTTTAATGGATGCGGCGAGGTCTTTGCCGAGAGTTTCCGCTCCTTTGGAGATGCTCACTTGTGCATCATCGATCATGTGGCTTTCGTTGTGAACAATTTTCCCTGTCTTCAGCCATTTCTCCAGATGTTTCATAAAGAAGGGGTCGTCGCTGAAGCTTTCGCTCCAGAGGCGGGAATGCCTGACATTGAGCCGGTCAAGGGAGGCGGAGTGGTTGAGGAGTGCCACCAGCCCGGGATAGGTGCCGTCGAAGTTGGCAAGAAGCAGGATCGGCCCGCTGTGTGTTTGGAGCGGGCCGGACACATGATGCGCATATGCCCAGATATTCAGCAGCACAATGACAGGCGCTTTGGGATCAATCCTGGCAAAAGCGGCGGTGCCTTCGCACTGTTTGGTGAGAAATCCGTGCTTGTCTTTGGCATTGTATTTGGGCAGTATTTCGGCATCGTAGCCGAGCTTTTTCAGTGCCGTCTGCAGTTGACCAAGCGTCTTCTTCTGCAGGGGCCAGCCGTTGACACAGGCGGGGATACGGAAGTCACCGTTGGATACGACATACACTTTTTTCTTATCAGCCATAATAGAAATCTCCTGATGGGTTTTGTTGTGTGCTCAGCCATTGTATGACGTTATGTGACTGCGGTGCAAAAAGAGCTGTTGACGCACAAGCGGATCATGACGAAGAGAGTCGCTTCAATCCGCAGCGGAATCATGTCCCGGGACATATCTTTTCCGTGGGGAAAGGCAGGAGTGGCGCCGTGGACGGAGTGACGCCCGCCCCCCTCGTCATTCCTGCGAAGGCAGGAATCTTAACGCGAGTTGCTCTTGATGAGGGTCGTGCCGTTGTTGTCAACTGCGCGGGAATACTGTCAAAGCATATCTCATATGCGAAGCATGTTGAGTTATGTGCCCTGAAGTCTTTGATGTGGATCAGGGCGATGGGCGACTCAAAACGCCCATAACCTGATTAAGATTCCTGCCTTCGCAGGAATGACGTGGGGGGAAGCAGGAATGACGGTGGAAAGGCAGGAATGGCGTGGAGTGCGCGAATGACGGAGAGTGCGGTGATGACGGTGCGTACAGGAATGACGGGGAGTGCAGGGACGGCGGAGAGTGCGGTGATGACGGTGCGTACAGGAATGGCGTGGAGTGCGCGAATGACGGGGTGTGCGGTGATGACGGTGCGTGCGGTGATGACGGTGCGTACAGGAATGGCGCCGGAGACATGCAATTCTTCCCCTGGGAACGCCAATCTCCGCATTGGCACACAAGCGGGTCATGACCAAGACAGTTACCCGGATCCGTCGCGGAAATAGGTCCTGAGACATATTCCCATAATCACAGACCACACACGCTTCTGCCAATGCGGAGATTGGCGTTCCCAGGCTGGCGGATTTTATGTTTTAAGCCAGAGTATTTTGGTGTGAAGCCCATATAAGTCTCAGTAGAAATTCATGTCCAATCGTGTTCATTCGTGATTCTTCCCCATGCCAATAGGTCGATTGGTGCTCTCAGAAGATGCGACGACAGCTTTATGAGACTGGGGTCATGCACTGAACGCACAGCCCACTCTGTCCACTCTCTTTGGTGTGGTGCGCGGCTTTTGAAACAGCAGCGTTCTTGCGTCCTTGTCCGGGCTGGAGGATTATAAACCCATCTCTATGCGCTTTATTTCCAGCTCCTGAATGCGGTCCCGGCACAGTGCCGCATGTTCAAAATC
>Ga0255343_1005209_pt1 | contig 12309 bp, 9 predicted proteins | sample wastewater_treat_4_FD_192413 | JGI IMG/M metagenome (GOLD analysis project Ga0255343, IMG submission 192413) | Wastewater microbial communities from Lulu Island WWTP, Vancouver, Canada - plant16 | ecosystem: Engineered > WWTP > Wastewater > Unclassified | place: Canada: Vancouver, British...
TCTTAAACTCAGGCAGAGAATGCTTGTTGACCTTGATAATATTCATGACGAGGTTGGCATTACTTTTTTGTATGTCACTCATGATCAAAGCGAGGCTATGAGCTTAAGCGATACAATTGCGGTTATGAATGAAGGAGTGGTTGAACAGGTTGGCACTCCTACAGAGATATACGAAGCCCCAAGAACAAGCTTTGTTGCTGCCTTTATAGGTGATACTAATTTCTTTGAAGGTGACGTTGTTGCTGTTAATGAACCTTATAGTACTTTGCATATAGATGGCTTTACAGATGTGATTGTCTATAATGACAAAAAGATAAAAAAGGGGGATAGAGTCTATCTCTCTATTCGCCCTGAGAAGTTTACTATAACCATTGATAAGCCAAAATTATCTGAGCGCTACAATATTGTCAAGGGCAAGGTTGAGGAAATAATTTACATGGGTTACCACACAAAGTATTGGGTCCGAGTAAATGACTTTCTTGTGGAAACCAAAAGGCTCCATGACAGATATATGCTTGATGAGAAGATGATAACATGGGGTGATGAGGTCTGGCTTTCATGGCACGCTGATTATTGCTATATGCTCGAGCAATATAATCTTGAGGATGAGGCTTTGCTCACTCTTCCTGATGAAGAGATTATGGCAGAGATAGAAAACTCTGAAGAAGGGGAAGAGTGATGTCTGCTGAAGTGTTGAGAAAGCGAAAGGGTGAAATCCTGATTTCGATCCCTCCTATTTTATGGCTGATCATTTTTTTTGTAATTCCAACTTTTTTAGTTATTGCTATGGCCTTCCGTAGTGCAGATCCTTACGGAGGAATTGGTCAGGAATGGACTCTTGATACTATAAAATCCTTAGGCAATCCTGATTACCCTGTTATTATATGGCGCACTATCTGGCTTAGCGTTTTATCCACTGCTGTTTGTATTTTGGCATCTATACCAGCGGGATATTATATAGCAAGACTCAATAAGAAGTATCAGGATATCTTACTCCTGTTTATAATTGTTCCATTCTGGATAAATTTCTTGATACGCATATTTGCATGGAAGGTTTTTCTTCATCCAGAAGGTTTTTTCAAAGAGGCACTTGTTGCCTTAAAGATTGCCGCTCCTGATACCTTGCTTTTGTATAATACAGGTGCTGTGCTTGTGGTTATTGTTTATTCTTATCTTCCCTTTGCCCTCTTGCCTATATATGCTGCTGCAGAGAAATTCAATTTTCATTTACTTGAGGCAGCCTATGATCTCGGTGCAGGGAGATTGCAGGCCTTTGTGAGAGTTTTTTTGCCAGGAATCAAACAGGGTATTATTACTGCAATTGTTGTTGTCTTTATTCCTGCACTGGGCTCTTATGTAATTCCTGATATTGTTGGAGGGACACAGGCTGAGATGATTGGCAATAAAATTGCTCAAAGAACTTTTATTGATAGAAATCTCCCCCATGCAAGTGCTCTATCAACTATTCTTGCTCTGGCAATAATTATTCCATCAGCTGTTGCTCTTACAATGAGATTTTTTAAAGAAAAGAATTCTACTTCTTTGAGGCTAAGGTGATGAAGAAGAGAAGTCGCTTTCCTTTTTATGTTACTGTTGCAATACTTGTATTTTTTTATTTGCCAATTATCATTGTCTTTATGCAGTCTTTTAATGCCTCTCGCTTTGGAGGTGCATGGAAGGGCTTTACTCTTCAGTGGTATTACAGGCTCTTTGCAGATAAAAATATCTGGCATGCCTTAAGCAATACCTTCGTAATTGCCTTTGGCTCAACCTTTGTCTCTATTATCCTTGGGACAATGGCAGCCTTTGCCCTTTATAGATACAAAACAAAATTGCAAATAACTCATAATATCTTGATCTATCTTCCTCTGGTTATTCCTGATATACTAATGGGTATAAGCCTGTTGCTTTTCTTTGTTTCTCTCCGCATTGAGCTGAGTCTTTTTACAATATTGTTATCTCATATTACTTTTTGCATGAGCTATGTTGCTATGGTTGTACTTGCGAGGTTTCAGGATTTTGATTATTCTACTTTTGAGGCAGCCCTTGATCTTGGAGCAACATGGTGGATTGCAGTGAAAAGAGTTCTGGTCCCATATCTTGGGCCTGGAATTGCTGCAGGGGGTTTACTTGCCTTTACACTTTCCCTTGATGATTTTGTTATAACCTTTTTTGTTGCAGGTCCTGATTCCACAACTCTTCCTCTGTATATATATAGCATGATGCGCCATGGTTCACCTTCGGTGATTAATGCACTTTCTGTGCTCATGGTTATATTTACTTTTATAGTTGTCTTTATTAGCAAAAAACTTATGGAGGTTAAAGAATGAAAAAATTACTAACATTTTTTGCTGCTGCGCTTATGGCTTTTGTTTCCTGTAGCAAAAAGAGCAATGAACTGCACATCTATAATTGGGCAGATTATATGAATCCTGCTGTTATAGAAAAGTTTGAAAAGGAATATAATTGCAAGGTTGTAATAAATTATTTTGATTCCAACGAGGCTCTTTATGCCAAGCTTAAGGCTGGAGCTACAGGATATGATGTGCTTTTCCCTACAAGCTATATGTCAAGACTCATGTATGAACAGAAGATGATCCGTGAGATTGATCACTCAAAACTCAAAAATATTAAAAATATTGACATGGCATTTGTTAAGAAAGGTCTTGATCCACAGATGAGATACAGTGTTCCTTATATGATGACCTTTACAGGGATTGCTTATAATAAAAAGAAAGTTAAAAATTTCAAGCCATCGTGGTCAATCTTTGAGAGAGATGACCTGGCAGGAAGAATGACTTTGCTCAATGACATGAGAGAGGTAATAGGGGCAGCGCTTAAATATAATGGTTATAATTATAACAGCACAAATGATGCTGAACTTGAAAAGGCCTTTGAGACTGTTATAAAATGGAAGAAGAATATAGCCAAGTTTGATGTTGATGAGGCAAAGAGGGGGCTATCTTCAGGAGAGTTTTATCTGATACAGGTATATAATGGAGATGCATTACAGCTTATTGCAGAAAATCCTGACCTTGCCTTTGCAACACCACAGGAGGGAACTGCTTTAAGCCAGGACGATTTTGTTATACCCGTGACAGCAAAGAATGTGGAACTGGCCTATAAGTTTATAGACTTTATGCTTGAACCGGAAAATTGTAAGGCCAACATGGAGTTTGTATATTATCTTGCACCAAATATTGCAGCGCAAAAACTAATGAGTGAGGATTTTTTGAAGGACCCGGCTGTAAATCCTCCTAAGAGTATTTTAGATAAAAGCGAATTTTTGCAAGATTTAGGCTCAAACAATAGTAAATTCTCTGCATTATGGGATAAGATTAAGTCCACAAAATAATTTCTATGAATCAAATTATTTTGCTGCCTGAGGATTTTATATCCCATAACAGGGTTTTGCTTAAAGGTAGAAAGTTTGAACATCTTGTATCTGTTTTGAATTCACAAAGAGGTGATAGACTGAAAGCTGGCCTGCTTAATGGAAAGGCAGGTTCAGCTTTTTTAATAGAGAGGAACCAGAATTATGGAATTCTTGAGGTTTCTCTGACTGAAGATCCTCCTCCTCCAATACCTCTTACCCTTGTTGTTGCAATGCCAAGGCCAAAAAGCTTTAAAAAATTAATTCACTATGCAACTGCCATGGGCGTTAAAAAAATATATGTAATAAGAACATGGAGAGTTGAAAAGAGCTATTTTTTCTCCCCTGTCCTTGAAGAAGATTTTTTAAGGGAAGATATGATACTTGCTCTTGAGCAGGCCTGTGATACAATATTGCCAGAGGTTTTTGTGCGTAAACTTTTTAGACCCTTTGTGGAAGATGAATTGCCTCTTATTTCTCAAAATACTATTAAACTTACAGCTCATCCCTATAGCAATGCTCACTTCCCAAGATGTGTCAACAAGCCTGTAACCTTGGCTATTGGGCCTGAGGGAGGTTTTATTTCTTATGAGGTTGAACTTCTTGAGAGCCTGGGATTTACAACTGTAAGTCTTGGGGAGAGAATTCTCCGTGTAGAGAATGCTCTCCCTGCAATCATTGGCCGCTTATTTTAGATCCCGTTGAACCATAGTAGCAGCCCAACAAATATTGAAGTTATCAGTGTCAGAATAAGTGAGAATACAAAGGCAATTCTGATTACCTTGTTTTCTTCTCCTATCCTATCTATTGATGCAGCTGCGTTTTGAAGCTTTGCTGGAGAAATAACGCTTGCAAGACCTCCTCCAAAGGCAAGTCCTGCTGTGACTATTATAAGCCCTATAATGGGCATTGATAGATTTTTCGCTGTAGTCATTGTATATTTTGCAAACATGGCAATTGTTGATGCCTCGCTGCCTGTGATAAATCCACCAAATAGTCCAATAAATGAAACTATATAGCCATAGGCTCCCTGAAATGCAAAGGCAGAATAGTCCGCCAAAACCTTAACCATGCTGGCAGTAGTAAATTGTCCTGTTTCCATAGAAAAACCAGACATGTTCATAATTTCTCCCATGGCAAAGAAAATTGCTGCTGCAAAAACAGGTCGTGGAGCTCTTTTTATCCATATAGACCATGTTTCCTTTAGTTCAGAGATTTTTGGCTTGATAAAAGGGAATGAAACTATTATGCTTACAAAGATCCATGTATAGGCCTGCCATAGGGCTCTTGTTTCAAGCGGTTTTCCATTTGCAGTAATCCCATTTATTGGCAGTTTAAGTTCCCTGTAGAGAAAATTAAACATATCCTTTGGAATATTAAGCACAAGTATTAGAATGATAAGAATAATCCATGGAGATAGAGCCTTTAGCAGTGAATATTTTTTTTCATATTCCAGCTCTTCTTGAGAGAGTTTGCTTTTATCAATTATTTTTTTACCTGTAAGTTTAAGGTATATTGCCATGGCAACAATTACAGCCATGCCACACATGACTCCTGTTAAAACTACAAGGTTGTCGAATTTGTTTGTCCAGTAAGAGACTATTGTAATTACAATACCTGTGAGTATCCCTGGAATAAGACCTTCCTTAACAGCCTTCCATTTACCAACGATCCACAACATGCAAAAGCCAATGAGAGTTGATACTACTGGCAAAAACATGAAAAATACCTGGCCTGCCTGACTTAGAGTAATCTCATTTCCCTTTCCAAGAAAGCTATTGGCTATATCAACAAAAACTACAATAGGAGCCCCAAGTAAGGCGTATGTGCATAAAGAGTCATATCCTATCGCAGGAAGAGCAATAGCCACATAGGTGGAGTATCCCATGGCAACCAATATTGGTGGAAGTAGGGACACAGGAGTTGCGCCCACTGCAACCATAAGAGTTCCAAAGCCAATGTTTATCATCATTATCTGAACAGCGCGATTTTCACTTGAAATTGTTTTCACAAAGATAATGATTCTCTTTAAAGCTCCTGTTTTTTCCATATAGGCCATCTGCAATAAAGAAGTGGCTACTATTAATGAAACAGAAAATGATCTGATAAGCCCTGCAGCAGTTGATCTTGCAATTACCTCAAGACTTGTGTTAAAGAAAAGAAAAGCAACAATAGAAATAGCTAACCAGCCTACAATACCACTGACATCTGCAGCCTTTTTAAATATGATAAGCATAGCAAGAAGTATTGCTATTGGCAGAAGGGTCAGCAGCAACATACCTAAGGACATAGAAACCCCCTGTAAAAATTTGTAGTATTAAAACCCTTTTTGCCTTAGTTGTCAAGATTTTAAATTTCAAAGGATATTTCTGTTTCAAAGGATTGATTTTTTGAAAATTTGAGAGTCCCATTAAGCTGTTTTACAAGCATATCTATAAGCTGCAGCCCAAAGCCTTCTGTTGAATCAGAGCTTTCTGAAATTCCATGGCCATTATCTTTATATATAAGCTGGATACTTTCCTCTATTTTTTTTATTTCAAGGTGAATATTAGGGGTATCCTTAACAGGGACAGTATATTTTATTGAATTTGTTATGAGTTCATTTACTATTATCCCGAGGGGATAGAGCTTTTCGGAGTTTAAGTAAAAGTTATCACAGTGAAAGGAAAAGGAGATTTCTTTTGTTCCATGAAAAATATCGAAGATGATCTTTGTAAGATCTAAAAAGTATTCTTTAACATTGACATCAAAATTTTGATTTTTTAGGTAAAGTTTCTGGTAGAGTATTAGCATGCTTTGAACTCTTGTAGCAGATTTGAGTAATATTCTTTTTAAATTTTCATCAGTCAATTTTTCTGCTTCCAGTGAAAGCAGACCAAAAATGCTCAGCATATTATTTTTTATTCTATGGTGAGCCTCCTTCATGATTATTTCCTTTTCTTGCAGAAGCTGTTTGATTTTTTCCTCTCCAGCCTTGCGATCTGTAATGTCAATCCCTGTTGCAATATAATGAGTTGGATTTCCTTCTTTATCAAAAAAGCAGCGATTGTGCCATTCCTGATAAAATATTTTTCCATCTTTTATAAGGCGCTGTTCGTGTTTTTCTATGGGGTTTGATGGTGTAAGAGATTTTAGTCTGTTCCTTATTTCTTCAGCCTCCTCTGGCTCCATTAATTCAAAGAATACTTTTCCCAGTAATTCCTCTTTTGAGTATCCTGTTAATTCACATAGTGCATTATTTACGTAAGTAAGAGTTCCATCTGGCAAAAAGGCGCTTACATAGGCTGGAAGATTTTCTGTTAAATGGATAAATTTTTCTTCACTTTCTCTTAGCTTTTGTTCAGTTAGCTTTCGATCTGTAATGTCTCTTCCTACTCCCAGTATGCCAATTGGCTTTCCTTCTTTATCGCGCAATAGTTTAAAGGTAGATTCGCTCCAGCAGATTGTTTTATCCTTTTTGTAGTATTCAATCTCAAGGATTACATATCTATCGTTAGTGGGATCTTTTAGCATTTCTGGATTAAGATATTCTGAAGCAAGCTCCATCAGCTTTTCATAGGATTCCTGCGACATTCTTTCTTTGAATGGAATTGTTTTTAATTCTTCAATGCTATATCCATGGCGTTTAATAACAGAAGGTGTTACATATTTTATTTCCATATTCATATCCATGAGGACAATACCCTCTGTCATGTTTTCAGTTATGAGAGAAAGCAATTCATGGCTTTTTTGTAAATCTGCACTGTGAAGTGAAGATTTATAGCCAATGTTTTCTGTTTCGTTTAAAAAGTTTGTTCTGGCCCCGATTTATCAAGCACTTATTTTGCTTAATTTATAATAATTCTCCAAAGCGTCGTTAGGCGAAACATAGCCAAGTCTTTCAAGCATCCACTCGTTATTGTACAGCTCAATAAATTCACCAATAGCTTTTTCTGCATCCTCAAGTGTTGCAAAATCATGTAGCTTGAAAAGTTGCTCCTCAATAGTCCGGAAAAATCTCTCTATGATCCCATTGCTCTCCGGACTTCGAGCCCATGTATGGCTCATCTCGATTCCATAGTGCCTCATGGTTTGCATGTAATATGCTGATGTATACTGACTTCCACGATCACTCCGCACGATCACATTTTTTGCGATATCATTATCAAGTGCGCCAAAGCGTTTTTGAATCGCATTTTGAACTGCCCGTGTCGCTTCAAAGCGATCACCATTCTTGACTACCGTATATCCGATAATCTCCGAATTGAAATGATCAATTACTGCGAACAACCAGCACCAGCCATCACGATGGTTGAAAAACTTCTTCCCATCTGTACCCCACATAACATTAGGGGCTCCTGTTACCAGTGATCCATCATGAGGCCTGCTGCTACCAGAACCTCCAGGAGCTCTATTCAGCAAATTTTTAGCCTGCATTAGACGAAATACCCTGTTTTTCCCTACTGAAACACCTTTTTCCCGTAATTTGCGGTTCAGACGTGCATGTATCTTCTTGTATCCAATACCATGAAACGGTATCTGCTTGATTGTTTCTTTTATTTCTTCAACAAGCTCGTCATCACTTATCGTCCCTTTCGGACCAGGTTTTGCAGGCATTTCACCCGCGTTACGGCCATAATATGATGCTGAACTGTAATCAATAACCCGCAGTATCATACGTACCGGATACCTCCTCCCGGTATTTGGATCACATGCACATTTGTATTCATCTACGAATTCCCGTTTCGACTTCTGATCCAGTTCTCTTTTTTTTTATGGAGATTCAATTCCATCGTCAATTCACCAATAGTCTTCTTGGCTATTTCAAGCTCCTTCTCAACTGGATCCTTCCCACGAGATTTCAGACCTTCCCTCGCTGCTATGAGGAATCTGTTCTTCCACGATTCAATTTCTGGAACAGGTATCTTTAGCTCACGTGAGATATCGTTAATATCCTCACCCTGTAATAACCGTAATACTATGTCTTCCTTTTTCTTAGCACTTATCCTTTTCATACGTACAGTTTGTGACATACCAGCCTCCGATTTCAACCAATATTTATGCTAATTCTGTGCTCGGTTAGTATCGGGGCCAGTATAAGTTTTCTTTATCCATAGTTATAATTTTTATTATTAGCTTCACTGAGTTTATTAATAATAATAAATATTATTTATCCAAAGACAAATTAATGTTTAATTTTCACTAATTATTTCTTAATATAATTTTTAGTGTAAAATAAAGAGACTGTTATCTCCGAAGCCGAAGGCTTTGGGGATAATAGAGTATTTTTATTTTATAAGGAAGTTAAGGAGTAAATATTGTTGAATGTCAGAAAAATTTTTTGCTCTTGTAATTTAAGATGATTATACTGAATATAGATATTATTTAAGTCCCTTCGATATGTTGAAGGGCAAAGGATTTGGCAATGACTAAATATAAATATATTAGATGGATTCACCTTAAGGAATACATAAGGCTTAAATCCAGAATTTTGTTTTTTTTTATTCTTGTTTTGCTTTTGATTAATCTCTTATTTTTCATGTTCCACTCTTTTTTTATAGATGATGATTACCTAAGAATAATTCCAATTGGAAGTTCATTTGTTTTTCTTTTACTTACAGGCTGTGTTTTCTATTTTATACGGGATTTCTGGAAAAATATTGGTAACTTAATATTTCAGATGATAACTGTAATGGACAATGCTCCTACACTTATTTATATGAAGGACAGAGAAGGGAGGTATTTGTTTGTCAATAGAGCATGGGCACAAATCATCAATATTAGCTATGATGATGTTCTTGGCAAAAGTGATAAGGAGATTTTTCCGGAGATCTATGCCTCTGAACTAATTAAAAACGATCAGGAAGTTTTTTATAAAGTTGATATGATTGAATTTGAAGAAAAAATTGAAATTGATGGAATAGTTCATACTTACAAAACTCTAAAATACCCAATAAAAGATGAGAAAGAAGAGATTTATGCTCTCTGTGGCTTGTCTACAGATATATCTGAGATGAAACTTGCAGATGAAGCACTTGCTAAAAGTGAAATTAAATATAAAAATATTATAGAGTTTGCCCCAGATGCCTTCTTTCATGGAGATAGTCATGGTAACTTTTTAAATGTAAATATTGCCGCAGAGATTTTAACAGGTTACTCGCAAGATGAGCTGCTTAAAATGAATATGAAGGATCTCTTTGATGAAAGGGAACTCCTAAAAAATCCTTTGAGATATGACATGCTAAACAATGGAGTGATTTTAAAAAACGAGAGGCACATAAAATGCAAAAATGGTGATGTTCTTATTGTAGAGATGATCTCCAGAAAAATGCCAGATGGAACCTATCAATCTTTTTTTAGAGATATAACAGAGAGAGCAAAAGCTCAGGAGCGTTTAATAGAAACAGAAACTATTTTTTCACACTTTTTGACAAATAGTCCGGTATATGTATTTTTTAAAGATGAGGATATCAGGGCCATTTATCTTTCAAAGAATTATGAAAATATGCTGGGTATGCCCATTGAGGATATTCTTGGAAAGACTATGGATGAGATCTTCCCATCAGAGCTGGCAAAGAGCATGATTGAAGATGACAAAAGGGTGTTGCAAAAAGGGGAAATTGTCTCTGTAGATGAGGAGCTTAATGGGAGATATTATACTACAATTAAATTTCCTTTGACTATTGGTGATAAAAAGTATCTTGCAGGATATACACTTGATATAACAGAGAGGGTTCTTTCTAAAAAACAGGTTGAAGAAGAAAGGGGAAAACTTTTTGTAACTTTACGTAGCATAGGAGATGCTGTTATCACTACAGATGCAGATTGTAATATTACTTTAATGAATCCAACAGCGGAGGCCCTTACAGGTTGGAGCCTGGATGTAGCTATGGGTAAACCTCTCTGGGATGTTATTAGAATTAAGGATCGTAATACAGGATTAAATTGCTGTGATATTATAAAAGAAATATTAAGTCAAAAGAATAAAGTCTTTCCTGAAGAGACAATTCTTGTTAAGAAAAATGGGGAGGAACTTTACATTGAAAATACCCTTGCTACAATCAAGATCAAAGAGTCAATTATAGGGCTTGTAATAGTCTTTAGAGATGTATCTATAAAATTAAAAACAGATAAGCTGCTTCAGAATGCTCAAAAGCTTGAGTCTCTTGGGGTTCTTGCAGGAGGCATAGCCCATGATTTTAATAATCTTCTTGCAGGGATATTCGGTTATCTTGAACTTATAAAAATTTATGCACTCAATAGTGAACTACAAAAGATAACTTCCAGTGCAGATAAAGCTCTTTCTGTAATGTCAAGGGCAAAGTTTCTTACTCAGCAGTTGCTTACCTTCGCCCGTGGTGGAGCACCTCAAAAATCATTACTCAATATTAATGATATTCTTGAGAGCTCTGTTGATGTAGCTTTCAATGGAACAGGTGTTATTGGTGAGCTTGATGTATCAACGGGACTATGGAGTTGTAGCGCAGACAAAGCGCAGTTTTGTCAGGTTATTGACAATTTACTTATAAATTCAATTCAGTCCATGCCCAATGGGGGAGTTGTCACCGTGGAGGCTGAGAATTTTTTAAACAAAGGAGATAAAAAGATTCCATCGATCCCTGAGGGGGAGTATATAAAGATTTCAGTTAAAGATAATGGCATAGGAATACCTTCGGAGATCATGCCAAGGCTTTTTGATCCATTCTTTACAACTAAAAAAGACCACACTGGCCTTGGCCTTTCTATAGCTTATTCAATAGTAACCCGTCATGGTGGGACAATAGTTTCGGAGTCAGATGGAGTCAGCGGATCTACTTTTTCAATTTATTTTCCTGCAGATAGTGGCAAGGATCGAAAGTATCAGGGAGACAGTGCAGAGGGCTATGGTAAATTTCAAGGACGTGTTCTTGTGATGGATGATGAGCCATTTGTTCTTGAGACCACTGAAAAGATATTGTCAAGCCTCGGATTTTCTGTAGATACTGCCAGAAATGGTAATGAGGCTATTGAGATGTATATGGAGGCAAAGGATAAAGAGCCATTCACTTTGCTCATATTAGATTTAACAATAAAGGGAGGAATGGGAGGCCAGGAGACCTTAGATTATATCAGAAAAATTGACTCTTCTGTGTTGGCCATAGCTGCAAGCGGATACTCTTCCTTGCCTGTTATGTCAGATCCATCTTCTTATGGTTTCATTGGAAAGCTTGAAAAGCCTTACATGATAGAGGATGTGCTTGAATTGATGAAGAGAATTTATGAGTCTCCTAAAAAGTAAAGCTTAGAGACTGCAAAAAACTCTTGCAAATAATGTTTATTACCTTTAAATTGTATACATGAAGCTAAAGAATTTACCAATAGGTGAGTCCAGTTTTGAAAATCTAATTAAAGGGGATATGCTCTATGTAGATAAGACAGAGATTATCTACAGGATGATTACAACTTCTAAATATTTTTTTTTATCAAGGCCAAGGCGTTTTGGCAAATCTCTGCTTATATCAACACTGGAAGAGATATTCAAAGGGAATAAAGAGCTTTTTAAAGACCTATGGATATACAAGGCAGATTATAATTGGGAAGAGCATCCTGTTATAAGGCTTGATTTTAATTCCATAGACTCCACAACTCCAGACAGCCTTATACTAACGCTAAACTCTTTTCTTGAAAGGACAGCAAAAAATTTTGGAATTTATCTGGAAAACACAAATTTAAAAGCAAGATTTGAAGAATTAGTTATAAAATTGAACTCATCAACAGGTAATCAAGTAGTTTTGCTTATAGATGAGTATGACAAGCCAATAATAACTCACCTTGGGAAAGGGGATGAAGAAATAAGATTAGCAGAGAAGAACAGGGATATACTGAAAAATTTTTATGGGACAATAAAGGCAGCATCAGTAATAGAGAACTTGCGCTTTGTATTGCTTACAGGTGTGAGTAAATTTTCTAAGGCGGGT
>Ga0255343_1005218_pt1 | contig 12292 bp, 9 predicted proteins | sample wastewater_treat_4_FD_192413 | JGI IMG/M metagenome (GOLD analysis project Ga0255343, IMG submission 192413) | Wastewater microbial communities from Lulu Island WWTP, Vancouver, Canada - plant16 | ecosystem: Engineered > WWTP > Wastewater > Unclassified | place: Canada: Vancouver, British...
GCTTTTTCTTGTTCTTTATTGTTCTTTATTGTTTGATATCCAATTAATAAGTATTGAATCTGAAATTTTCAACTAAATTTCGTATAGCTATACATTACGTCAAACCGCCTTCTTCTGGTTATAGAAGTACTTGCCCTCTTCCTCTTTCACGTATTCGGCAAACAATCGTTTGGCTTCTCTCTTGGTGTAGCCAACGTAAAGCTTGCGGTGGTACTTGCCATAGTAAACTGTTTCGCACAATAAGCCGTTTGGCATGTCGATGATATTGATTTTCATTGTTCTTTCCTCTTTCTTATTGGTTATTATTGTTTCTTATTGTTTTGCTGTTGTTGATCTATCTTGATTTAAGTTTACGCTTGACGTTGCATGGCCACAAGTGACGAATGTCATGTATCCGGCGTGACAAATGTAATATTCCGAATTCGGCCACATCCTGAATTCGATCGAATAGTTTACTAACTAATATCATAATAATCAAATAGTATAATAATAAAATAATCCGGCCACGGTCCGGATTATGGTTGACGAACAAAAAAATACTCCCCGTCAATTCGGGGAGTACTGGTTATGTGGCTATTCTATTATTCTGTTTCTTGCTGTTTCTCTTCTTCCAGTTCCTCCTTTATCTCAGATAATAGCATTTCGACGGCTTCCGCCCGCTCTTCAATATGACGAATGGGGTTAACTCCACCTAATGCTTTGCTGTTGAAATCATTGATAAGCTCTACCAATTTTTCTTTAGTGGTGAATCCCTCTAAAAAATTCAAGAGTTCTTCACCTTCCGCATAGATACCTAAATGCTCTAAAGTATCCCACGCCCGTTCGAAGACGTTAAGTTTAGAGTATTTTTCTTCGTCTTCCCGATCATAGTTAAAATTATTATCGTTCATAATACACCTCGTTATTAATCTAAAATTCCCATACTGAGTTAACAGTATGGGATTGATTGGTTATCCGTAATAGTAAACAACAGCTTCAGTTCTATCCATTAGCGATTCATTGTCTTCGTCAATATAATCACTAATCAGAAAATAGACTTCGTCATATGTTCTATTCTCTAATAGCTCTAACCCGTCACGGTTATTTAAACCGCATTTCTTCAATGTATCGACGGCTAATTGTTTTAAGCTTTTTGTTTCCATAATGCACCTCACTTTTTTATTTTTTTATCTTGACTTAAGTCTATCTGTTTAGCTATTCGGCCACAAGCGACGAATGTAATATTAATTACATGACGAATGTCACATCCTGAATTCGGCCTAATCTGTATAACAAACATAAAGAATATTTGTTTAGTCTAATAATAAACTGAGTTCCGAGAACACATAGTTTAGTAATATAACACTTATCCATCAATTATATAATGCTGGATTGATCAGAAACAAAAAAAGGACCGCTTGATTATAAGCGGTCCCAATCACGTTTACGCTAACAGTACTATATAAGGTTCATGACTAATAGAATTTCCGATACCTCAGGAAGGTTTTCCATTAGTTCGGCCTTTGACAAAAATATGCGTATGCTATAAGCGTACTCATCGTACGCATGTATAATTTGTTCGTTGACGATATATACGCCGTCAACGGTTTCATATATAGACCATGCTATATAAGGTTCATGACTAATAGAATTGATATTAGCTATTAGTCTACCTTTGATTACATTTGCGGCTATATTCTGGATATCACCTCTACGATATCCGGAAACAACTTTAGACATAATATCACCTCGTGAGTAAAAGTAGATTTGACTTCATGCTCTAATCATACGAGTCAAGAGGAAAACTAAACAGTGTCGAATGTCATGTTTTTTATGTGACTTTCGTCATGATCGGCCAATTGCGACAAAACAGAATAATAAAATAATGACGAATGTAACATATTTATAGGACGAATGTCACGTTTGCAAAAACAGAAACGCTAAACAAACTTATGACTAATGTCATGTATTTATAAGACGAATGTAACAAAAAACGCGAATCCGGCCACAAAAACAGAATCGCAAAACAGGAATCAAGAATAACAATAAGGATAGTAAAGTAAAGTAGAATAAGAACAACAAAACAGATCAGAATAACACGTCATAACACCCCTACACACCCTTCTTCGAAATCGGCGGACACTATTATAGTGTCTCTATCCATCTTTCTTTTTGTCCTAAATATAATCCTTTACTATATTTGTCAACATTATATATAAACTACATTATAAAAACGCTATATTTCACAGAAATATAGTTATGCCTTCTACTTTTTAGGTTGAAATGTAGACTATTACTCTATTCATATGCTAAAAAAAGCTGCAATTTTGGGTAAATTATAGGCATGGCTTCTACTATTTAGCTCAAAATGTAGACCATTACTAATATTATCAACAATATATAATTGAAATAGTGGTAAAAAGCTATTGAAATAAGAAGAATTATGGATATAATAAATACAACAATGCAATTATTAGGAGTGAAAATGATTTACAAGACGAATGATGAGGGAGAAATCATAGATGATTCTGAGGTAGAACAGGGAAATGACGTTGAAGAGACGGAAGAATCCAAAGAATCAGATGAACAAGACCTCAGAAAAGCGTATGAATTATTCAAAAAGACGAAACTAAGCAATCGTTTATCAGAGACGGAGAAATCTTACGTATATTATTTGATTGCGGCTGGATACAATGACACAGAAATATCGCGGATGGCTGCAAAAAAAGGCATACAGATAGCAGCGCAGAATGTCAGGCGGATGAGACCGAAGGTAAACGACCGGATGGTTGAATTAGTTGGCAGAAAAGAAGACAGTGCGCTGAAAAGGGGGATAGCGTTAAAAGAAAAGAGAATAGAAAGGTTAGCTGAGGTAGAAGAATTGCTTCACGACAACATTATAGAAAGACTATCGAAAAAGATTAGTGTAGATTTCTATGAGATTCGTGAATGGAGAGCGATTCTAAAAGATGTAAGGGATGAGATTGAAGGATATGTACCTTCTCCGACTATAAATATCAATCAAATCAATAATTTTGGTGTGTTATTAGATAGGGTTTACAAAGATCAGGAAGAAGATATAAATGTCATCGACGGATGAAAAGACTTTAAGGTATATAGAGGATTGTCATCGGGCAGGGATGCCGAGAGATCAGGTAGAACTATTGTATAGAAGTCAATATGTAGCGCATCCCAAGCAGATGATGTTTCATGCTGCTGCCAGACAGGCTGATGAACCGGATAAGCCAAGTCTGATATTGTTTGGTGGTGGTAGAGGTGGTGGAAAATCGTATGCTGCGGTGGCACAGGCCGCTTTGGATGATTGTCAGCGTTACAGCAATTTGAAAGTTTTGTTTTTACGGAAGTTACAGAGAACTGCGCGGGAAAGCTTCAACGATCTGGTTAGGAAGATCACGTCAAATATCAAGTGCACGCTTCGATCAGAGAAATTATCTTTTCCGAATGGATCATTTATTGTGTTCGATGGATTGCGCACTCCAAGAGATATTGATAAATTCGTCGGGGTTGAATATGACTTGATCATTATTGAAGAGTTGACGCAGTTGACTGAGAAAGATTTCAATCAGTTGCGTGGATCATTGCGTACTTCTCGTTCTGATGACTGGCGGCCAAGGATGTATCTGACTACCAACCCAGGCAATATTGGGCATGAATTTGTTAAGAAGATGTTTATTGAACCATATCGCAATAATGCTGAGACAACAACGAAATTCATCCCATCTCTGGCTAAGGATAATCCTTTCTTGAATCCGGATTATATGCTTTACCTCGATTCTCTTGAAGGCGATCTAAGAGCAATGTGGCGGGATGGTATCTGGGATTTATTTGAAGGCATCGCTTTTCCAACCTTCGATGCAGAACATATCATTACTTACGAAGAATATCTGAACTGGATTTCTACTGGATCATGGATTTATTATTGCGGTATCGACTATGGCGTGACAAGTCCTTATTGCTGTCTGTGGCAGGCATATAATCCAACCATGGGAAGATCAATCTTCTATCGGGAAGATTATCAGGCAAGCTGCGTTATCAGCGAACAGGTGGCACGGATTCTATCTCTTACCCCGTACGATGAGCATATATCAGTATATTATGCTGATCCAGCCATGTGGGGAAGGCAGTCTACCGATACCATGATTACTACCGTCGCAGATATCTATCGTGATAATGGATTGGTACTAACCAAAGGTGATAATCAGCGTATCAATGGGAAACGGAAGATTGATAATATGCTATGCATGGCTCCAGATGGAGCACCGAAATTATTGATTGTAGATAAATGTACGAATCTTATAAGGCAAATGCAGTCTCTTCAGAGGGATCCGAAAAATCCAGAAGATGTAATGAAATGCTCGGACGACCATGCTTATGATGCAATGCGCATGGCTTTGTCATCTACAAGAGATGTTATTATTCGTGATCAAAATGCTGATAAAATTAAAAGATATCAATCAGCATTATTGTCATACTTTCCAAATTAGGAGAAATAATGGGAAAAGTTATCAAGGATGAAAAAATAGCGCAAGAAATGTGGGAACATGCGCAGGATTTGAAAGCTACCTATGCTCAAAGGGATGCTGATTTCAAAGAATATCAACGCATGTATTTGATGAAATGGCCGGATAATCTTTATACTGTGCCAGATCCAGCAGTGAAACCTACTATCAGCCCGACTGCCAGAGATAAAGTTGATGGGGCTGTTAGATTATTGCTGTCTCAACAGCCAATCTTTCATGTCAATAGCTTCAGCACAAACGATAAGGATAAAATCGAAAGCATTGAAACATCGCTTAGCCGCTGGTGGGAGCAGGCTGGGATTATAAATCGTAGACCAATTCACTATAATATGATGCTGTCTATGATTTTATACGATGAAACCCATACCGCTATCACTCCAGTAAGAGATTATGCTGAGAAGAATAAGAATGATAAACGGATTAAACGCTTCGCTGAGAAGACCCCTATTCTTTTTGAATCTTGGAATCCAATGAATGGCTACCCAGAATTTGATACTTTCGGATTGTGTTTCTATTATCGGGAAAGTCAGGATAGCTGGAGTAATGTTCTTAGAAAGTATAAGGATATCTTGGGCGAAAAATATGGCTCTTATTCAAATAAGAGATACGGTAATGCTACGATTTCTATTGCTTATGATTTAGACTATTTTGCGGTCTGGATCGATCGAGATAATATCCTGCTCGAAGAACATCAGCTGCCGGCAATCCCGATTGATGTCACCTTTGGCAATGGCTCCAATTTCTTTGAAAAACCCGAAGATCAGCGGCAGCCAATGTTATATCCGTTGCTAAGATCAAAACTCTGGGATCGGGATAACATGCTTCTAACTGTCATCTATACCCAGATGTTCGCACTCGGATTGACACCGATCATGGTTTATCGCTCTGCTTCTGGTGACCCGCTCGATTTACAGATGGATAATAGCCATGGTTATTCTTTGGCTACGTTAAAACAGAATGAATCATTAGATATTATTACCAATAAAGGTATATTGCCGCAGGAAATGAAGAATGTACTCGATCAAACAAAGGATTTGATTGATTCGTCAACTATCTACGGTACTGCATTTGGTGAGAAATACCCAGGTACGATGACTTTTTCAGAAGCTTCTCTACTCGCACAATCGGCCAGACTCCCTTTGATCGCTCCACAACGAATGGGAGGCTTTGGTATCTCTTCTGTCATCGAATTGGCTCTAATGACTATGAAAGAGAATGGCATCAGCTTCAATAAGAACGGTATCAATATCAATGCAAAAGATATCCCAGATGATATTGAAGTGAAAGTAGCCTTGGATGTAGTATTGCCACACGAAAGATTACAAAATATTACAGTTGCTAAGACGCTGGTTGATTCAGGTTTCGCTTCTATGGAGTGGGCACAGAATAATGTATTGGGCATTACCAATACTGAGCAGATAAAGAAGAATGTATTAGAGGATCAGATTTCTAAAACCTTGGTACAGCAAGAATTGCAGAATCTTCTCACAAAATTGGCTAAACAACAACAGGCAGAAGAACAAGCCAGAGAACAGGCTAAACAGCAAATTCTACAACAGGCACAAGTACCGCCTGAACAGCAGGCACAAATGCCGCCTGAACAAGTACCTACCGAACAATCTATGCCGGAGCAAACACCGCCTCCTACTGGTGAACAGTTAGCGCAGGAAGCTGTAAATCAGCTATATCAAAATGCCATGCCGAGAGTTATGCCGGATCAATTTCAGGATATAGCCAGTATGGGATTACCTCCGCAGATGGGTGGTATGGTACCAGGCCAGACTGGATTGAACGGCATACCAGAGGAGTTACTATGATAACGATTGATGATATCGACGATGCGTTCAACATAGCGCAGGTTGAAGCCAATAGAATAGTAAACGAAGCGTTGAAAAAATATATGGCACCTGAAGTCGAACGAGCTGGTTTGATTTTATGGACAGAATTGCCGGATGATGTAAGAGAACAAATCCGTGCCAGTAGACCGGATTTGGCAAAATTGTATGATAATAAGTTGAAACAAGTAAGAAAGTAGAGGTACTATGGCTAATCCGGACTATAGATACAGAACAACCAATCGAAATACCGCTGGCTATACAAGCACAGCTCCTAATGCAGGTGTAGTAGCGCAGAGACCACCTGCTTACACGCCGCCTAAGCAAACTTATGTCAATCCGTCTCCGGCCAATCAGATTTCTAAGGCGAATGCGGCTAATCCATATAATCCTCCGCCGCCTCATGTCAATCCGCCTCCGGCCAATCTTATTTCTCAGGCAAATGCGGCTAATCCATATAATCCTCCGCCTGTCAATAATACGGCTCAGCAGCAAGCAATCTTAGCTGCACAGAGAGAGGCAGAACGTCAGGCATTATTGGAGGCGCAGAGACGTGCACAAGAAGAAGCCGCTCGTCGTGCACAAGAAGAAGCCGCGAGACAGGCTGCGATAGCTGCACAGAGAGCACAAGAAGAAGCCGCTCGTCGTGCACAAGAAGAAGCCGCGAGACAGGCTGCGATAGCTGCACAGAGAGCACAAGAAGAAGCCGCTCGTCGTGCACAAGAAGAAGCCGCGAGACAGGCTGCACTTGCTGCACAACAGGAAGCTGAGAGACGAGCACGAGAAGAGGCTGCACGACGAGCAAGAGAAGAAGCAGCGCGACAGGCTGCACTTGCTGCACAGAGAGCACAAGAAGAAAGAGATCGTCAGGCTACGCTTGCTGCTCAACAACAGAGAGATCGACTAAATGCAATTGTTTCTCAACAAAAAAGTACTCATGAGAATAAAAAACTCGAGCAGATCAATACCAGTCCGACGAATAAACAATCGGCAACTTATTATTGGAATATTGCTAATGTTCCTACTAAATACGTGAACCCAGTAGTGGCAAATGAAATTTCTAAGGCTAATGCGAATATAGACCGTCTCGAAGAATTAAAAAAATGGAGACGTCCACCTTCTACGGATGTTAATCAAGTCCAACCTATTCTTGGACAAGGTTTAATATCATCTAATTTATTTCCTAATGTTAATGTAGGTTTATCTGCTCAGAGAAATGATGAAGAAGTCTATCGGCAGCTTCAAGCTCAGCGACAGCAATATGATAACGCTGAGCAGGTAAACGCTTATCTTGGATATGGAAATAGAGGATATCCAGAAGCTTATAGCTGGCGAACTACTCAACTCCCTACGCAGGGTTTAGCCACAACTGGAACAGCAGTAAATATGACGCCTGGTCTTGCTAACGTAGAATATATTAATATTCCTGCTTCGACTACAGTGCCTAATACAGCGTCTGCGGCACCTGCTGCTTCAACGGCAGCTCCATTACCAACTGCTGCTGCCTATCCGGAAATGTATAGATATAGAACAACTAACCTAAATACAGCAGGTTATACAAGCACTGCTCCTGCTGCTGGCACCATTGAAAAATCTGCTGGAACAGCGAATGAAGCCACGATCCCGAAAGGAGCAAAAAAGAGTAGACCATCTTATGGACAATCAGGCCAAGTAGTCAAAGCACCTTATAAGGTTGGTGGATATACAGAAGCTGAATTGAAGGCTATGGGTAATGAAGCTCGGAGAGATTTAGTCGGACCGGACGGTTCAATGCTATTCGAAGGATATTACAAAGCTCCTGATGGAAATTATTATCCAGTTAATCAAGGAAAGGCTAATTATGCTCTTGCTCGCGGTATGACTGACCCTTCACAGTATTGGTATTATTACGGATATACACCAGATAAAGAAGCCTATCGCAATGTATTTGGTACTTATTACGGATATACTCCATCATGGAGAACAACGGCTTATAGCAATGCAAGCGGAGCAGGTCCTGTCCCTGCACCAAAATATGCGCCTTCTGTCCCTGCGCCTTCTGGTAGTACAGGAGCTTATGGCGCAGGATTCAGCGGCGTTGATATAACCGGGCAGCAAAGATATTTCAATCCAGTAATCAATTGGTCTTACTAAAGGAAATGAATGGCCGATAATTCTAATCGTAAACCAACGCCGGAAGAATTAAAACGGATTGAAGAATTTAATAATAGTCCTCCGGCTAATATTCCTTCTTCTAATAATTATTCTAACTATAGCGGTTATTCTAATCGTCCGCCTACTGCTGAAGAATTAAGACGAATAAATGAATTCAATAGTGGTGGTAGTACTAATATTTATACAGAAGAACGTCCAGATTTCAGCAATTATGTAAAGCCAGAATATACTCCTAAACTGAAGCCAGAAACCATCAATATTCCAGCGATCCCTGAAATACCAGATTCCTATTGGGCTAAGCCTGAGAATATTATCAAAGAATATAATAATTATCGGGCTAATCCAGATTTGTCAGAACCGGAATATGGACCTGATCGCAAAGACCTTTCGATGGCTTATGATTATCTGGCTCAAAAGAATAGAGGAAAGCCTCAGAACGAATGGCAACCGATAACCGTAAGAGATCCGCTCTGGCAGACTGTTCTTTCAAAATGGAGTGATCCAACTAAGCCGCAAAATCCGGAAGATCAAGCGATTGTAGACTATACGAATGAAATATTAACTCCGCCAGAACCAGTTGGAACATGGGAAGAGCTATCTCCAGTTGGAAAAATTGCAAAATCATTAGTAGGTACCGGATCCAGATTGGAAGGTGAACCTGGCTTTACAAATATAACCGGAGCAATCATTCCGGCAGTAGGTTCATTTGCACCTGGTTATCTTGGCGGATTAGCAGTCGGCGCAGGTTTAGCAGCCGCAGGCGCGGTAGCTGCACCAGCTATTGGTACGATTGCATTGGTTGGCGGTATCGGTACGGCTTTATTGCAAGGCATAAATTACATAACCGGTAAAGATAATCCTATTCTAAATAAAGTCGGTAATTGGCTGGATGTGTTCAGCCAAAGCGGTGAGAAAGCTTTCGTAGGCACGCCGGCTGTAATCAAATCAACCCATCCTGAGATAGATAAAAATGTTGAATTAGGCTTTACAAAGAAGCCTTCTTATCTCGGTGATGCAGTAGATAATTTCTTGGATTTAGCCGTTGAAGTTGTAAAAATGCCATTCGGCAAAAGCGATATTACGAAGGAAGAATTAGAAACAGCATGGCAGGTTGGTGCTATTGGGCTTGAACAGAATCCATTTATTGCCACTACCGTTCTAAATATCATGAACCGTATCGGCGGATATGAGACGGCTGAATATGGTGAGTATTATCGCTATGAATTAGGCACAAACGAGCCGCAAGCTCCTACTATCCCTCCGGATGAGTTGAATAGAGCATTGGTACAGGCTGTCAATGTTTACAATGGATTGATAAATCCGAATACAAATAAACCTTATACCAGCCGAGAAATCGAAGATGATATTCTTCTTAGAGCAGCTACCAATCAATATGGTATAGCTGGTGCACTAAATGATATTATTGGACAGGAAGTACTTGATATTACAAATTATCTGCCTCCTCTTACTGGTATGTTTGGAACAGTAGTTGGTAAGGCAACTGGAAATCAAAATCTTGTCAAAGCGGCTGAAATCAATAGAGGAGAAGCAGTTGCTGATATTGCTCCATTCCCGCTAAATGCATTATCAGGCAAGAAACAATCTGGCGGGATTACTGATCTTATTGATACCTATAAGAAAGTATTGCGTGGAGAATTAACCACGAATCCACCGAAAGTTGAAGATTTATCAACCTTTGATAGAGCGATAGCTGATATCACTCCAGAAGGAAAATATGCAGAACTTCAACCAGGGCAAGCTACCGGAAAATTAGCTTGGGTAAAGAATCTATCTAAACTAACCGAAGAATCAAAAGCAATCTTATATACAGATGATTTCGCTAACGTTGTTAGTGAACTCAGTCTAATGTCTGATTCTCCAGTAACTTGGAGAGAAAACATTATGAAGATGGCTGATATGATGGAAGTGAAACAGGGCGATTCCGTCGCAGCTATTTACGGGACCGCCGTTCAAAAAACGCTGAGTGATGGATTCAGAGCGATTGTAGAATCTGGCACAATTGATCAGATCACTTCCAAATGGCAGGCTACAGAAGGATTACGAAGCAATCTGACCGTTATATCTTCACAATTGAATCTCACTCCAGATGAATTTATAAAGCTTACCAGAGATCAGCCTAATGCGGCTAAATCAATGATTAGAGATTATGCAGCTCTAAATAACAATATGATTATGAATCAGGTATTGACCGATGATGGCACTCAAATCATTGATCAATTCAAAGTTTTTACGGATAAGAAAGATCCACTCCCTTATCGCTTTGAACAAGTAGCAACTGAATATGCAGTTACTATAACGGATCAATTATCTGATTATGTAGTCAAGGTATATAATATACAACCGCAGAGTTTAGCAATCCGATTATCTGATCTTATGAAGAGAATACAGAGTGTTTTATTGCTCGGATTTTCTCCTTCTTTCCCAGTTAATAACTTAATAAATGATATTATAACGCGTGCTGCAGTTGGTGTATTCGGCTTCCCTAACTCAGACACTTGGGTAAATAGAATGAATATACAGACTGCGAGGATGCAAGAATCAATGTCAGAATTTCGTGGCGGCATTGATCAGACTCAAAGTCCATTAACTTCTGTAAAAGAAAAGATCAATGCGAAAATGCATCCTGGCGACAGCGTTGATAAATTATCTGCTTTGATTGGCAAAGCAAGCAGCAAAGCACCTTTCTCTAAACTATCAGGAAATATTGAAGCTGCAGAATCAGCCAGAGCTAATACCGTTGGACAAATGCAGTATATGCATTATATGTGGAAGCCGGGCAAAGCAATTGATCTTATGGATCCAGTGCTTGAAAGTCAGATTGATGCTGAAATTCCTAACGGAAGTAAATTAGTTTATACCGCTTTACAAAATTCATTGAATAAAGATGAGATTAGAAAAAATCTTTATGGAGATTATGTAAAGCCAAACGCTCAAAGCATTATGGATAGCATTGTAAAGGAAAATTATCCGATTGATGCCGATACGGTTAATGAATTATTTGGGAAAAGTGGTGCTCTTGTTCAGCTTCAAACCTTATTGGATAATGCTAAAACTCCAGAAGAACAAGCACAAGCGGTTGAATATATCCGTGGAAAAATGGCTGCTACCGCCAGAATCTACATGGATAATCAAGTCATGCATGATGCAGAAAATATCAAAAATGATGTAACAGCCGCAGGCGATAGACAGCAGAGAATAGCAAAATTATTTGAATACTTGGATTATTTATCCGATACACGGGCAAACCAATGGATTAATACACGCGAACGCTATGCTGGAGCTTATGCTAAAAAACTTCAAGAGAGCATGACAGTTACAGAATGGCGTAACTATATTTCTTCCGTGGCCGCACAGAATCAAGCACAGTGGAACACTTATTATGCACACGAACGTCAAGCATATACTGGGATCTTACGAGGGCTTGGTCTCAATGATGATGTAACAGCGAGATATTCCAATTATGTATTAGATTACCAGAATAATTGGAAAGAATTTTATGATCTCCAGCGGCAGAATATCAAGAAATATTATGACGGCGATCTCACTTGGGATGATTATATTGCTGATATGGATCAGGCATATGAAGATCATTTCCAGAATGAACTTCTCATTCAGGATAAGATGAACAACCTTTTCCTTCAGGCTTATCATGAATCATTAGGACTTGATACGACTGAACTGAAATCCTTGATGGATCAAATCATTGAAGTCAGAAACGATATGCATAACATGCAATTAGATATCCGACAGCGCACAAGAAAC
>Ga0255343_1005228_pt1 | contig 12259 bp, 16 predicted proteins | sample wastewater_treat_4_FD_192413 | JGI IMG/M metagenome (GOLD analysis project Ga0255343, IMG submission 192413) | Wastewater microbial communities from Lulu Island WWTP, Vancouver, Canada - plant16 | ecosystem: Engineered > WWTP > Wastewater > Unclassified | place: Canada: Vancouver, British...
TTATTAATAGATACTTATCAAGATACTTAAAATACTATAATGAAGAAAGATTACATCTTGGTATTAATCTAAAAACACCTAGTCAAATGATTGCTAAGTGTTGCCAAGCTATTGGATAGAAGACGGTATTGTCATCAACTTTTTGTTGACAACAATATTTTTATGACATATAATTATAGTATATATGGGCATTTTATACTCATCCGTCAATTAAAAATTGACAACCAACAATAAGGATATAATAAAAGATTGCAAGAATTAAAAAAGCGTCGAATTGGATTGTTCGACGCTTACTAAACCTTTTAACCAGTGGCTTTATTTTAAAGCCACTATTATCTCCAGCCACCCAGTTTTTGAGTGGGGAGATTCTGTATCCATCCCTATATATGTAGATACAGAGTATCTCCCAACTCTGTAATCCACACTGGGGCCTAAATAAATCGTGTGCCCATTATTTGCTACCCTCCACTCTGAGAGGACTTTCAGAGTATAAGATTTTATTCGATAACCGATGAAGTCGGTTCCAGAGATGGATTTCTCCGACTTCGAAGACACGGATGGAGCTGTTCTTGTGAACAGACTCCAATTATCTATGCTCCCTATAACGAGAATTTGTCCCGTGTAGGCGGATACAGGGAATTGGTTATCTTTAAGGTTTAGGGTCACATCAGCTTCAGCAGTAGTGCTGATGCCAACCCTACCTAATTTGAAGGAAAGCGATGGACCTGCTCCGAGGATTAACAATCCCCGAGAACTATAAATTCCCTGCCAGGTAACTTTCGGAGCTTTGTGCTGGTATGTTATGGAATAATCCCCAGCAAAGCCCTGTTTGAATTTTACAAGATCTGTGGTTTGGGCGAGTGATATAGAAGTAATCATCACGAGGGCTACGGTAATTACGGTAATAATTATTTTTCTCATTTCTCCTCCTAGAGAATTTTTTTATTTTTAAGGTTCTTTCTTTTTCTGAATATATTATCATAGCATATCTCAACTTTCTTGTCAAGTATTGTCATCAACTTTTTGTTGACAACAATATTTTTATGACATATAATTATAGTATATATGGGCATTTTATACTCATCCGTCAATTAAAAATTGACAATTAGAAAACTTGATTTTATGACTTTAATAATAAACTAAATCAGTAATAACAAAAATATGTTACAAGATTTAAAAGAATTAGGACTTACTCCAAACGAAATAAAGATTTATGAATCTTTACTAAAACTAGGGGAAACACCGGTTGGAGGTATTATTAATGATTTAAAAATTCACAGACAAATCGTATATAATGCACTTGATGCTCTTGAAAAACGTGGAATGATTTCAAAAACAATGAAAAATAAAGTATATCATTTTAAAGTTACAGATCCGGAAATAATTGTGGAAAATATTAAAAAACAAGAGTTAATTGCAAAAAGATTATCCGGGTTTATAAAAGCGGAAGTTAATAAAACAAAAATAGACAACTCAATTGATATTTACAATGGAAGAGAAGGGGTTAGAAAGTTTCAAATTAATATGATGAATAGTGTGCCTAAAAATGGAACAATATATATAATCCAAGGTGGTGCAACAGCATACCAGCAAACAGTTGGATTAGATTTTGTTATCAATAAAATAGATCCGATAAGAATTAAAAAAAATATTTTAATAAAAAATGTAATGTCAGAAAAAGATAGACAAGAAAATAAAAAATATTCGGAAAGTTTAAATCCAAAAAGCAAAAAACTTAGACAAGTAAAATTTCTTCCATATCAAAATATTATTAATCCAATATTTACAGATATTTGGGATAACCATGTCTCTTTTGTCTCGTCTGGAAAAGATCCATTTGCAATTATTATAAAAAATAAAGAATTTTACGAATCATATGTAGATCACTTTAATATTTTGTGGAAAATAGCGAAAAAGTAATTTGAAATAAAAAAGAGGACCAATTTCTTTTTTGTATTTTATGTTTGACGCAAAATTTTTTGGTATTATACTAGATATATTATGGATAAAATTTTAGACCAAGATCTAGTAGGAGAATATTTAAAAGGTGATGAGGAGTCATTGGAGATTTTGATTAAAAGATATTTAACACGTGTTTATAATTTTATTTTAAGCATTGTATGTGATAAGGAAATTGCAAATGATATTACGCAAGATGTTTTTGTAAAAGCCTGGAAAAATATAAAAAGATTTAAAAAAAATAAAAATTTTAAAACATGGCTTTATACAATAGCAAGAAATACCTCGATTGATTACATGAGAAAGAAAAAATATTTAAATTTTTCAGAATTAGAAAATGATGATAATGAAAATATATTAGAAACAATCAAAAGTGAAGAATTATTACCAGATGAAATATTTGAAATAAAAAATTTGTCAGAAATTTTACAAAATGTAGTAAATGATTTACCAGAAAAATACAAAACTGTTTTATTATTATACTATAAAAATGATTTAACTCTCGAGGAAATCTCCAAAATATTAAAAAAACCACTTAATACAGTAAAAAGCCAGCATAGACGAGCACTTATTTTGCTAAAAAATAGTTTAAATAATAAAAAGCAATAATGCACCAAAAGTGCATTTTTAATCGTATTAATAATATGAAAAACTATAAAGAATTATTTTCACAACTTAAACAAGAACAAACAGATTTAGCGCTTTTTACAACTATAATGTCTAAAATTGATAAAGAAAAGAGAAGATTAGTCATAATAAGAATAGTATTATTCTCCTCTGGTCTTTTGGGTTCTATAGTAGCTTTTATACATGTTTTTAATGTACTATATGCAAATTTAGCACAATCGGGGTTTATGAGCTTTATATCCTTGTTGTTTTCAGATTCAAAAGTTGTGTTATCAAATTTTAGCAGCTTTGTTTTGGTTTTGTTTGAGAATTTACCAGTTACATGGATTATATTAAGTTTGTTTGCAATTTGGATATTTTTAGATTTGTTGAGGCATTTATTGAGAAATATAGCCTTTATTTATAAATATAATAATTAATTTAATAATATGGACCCTAACAAATTCTTTGGATCAAAAACATTTAAAATTATTACAGGTATTTTATTAACTTTTGTAATTTTTTTATTAGGATTTCAATTGGGAACAATGGTTGGATTTAAAAAGGCAATTTTTTCTTATAAGTGGGGAGAAAATTATCATAAAAATTTTGCTGGACCGCATGATGGATTTATGAGAGGCATGGAAATTATGCGACCTGAGAATAAAAGATTTATAGAGCCACATGGCACAATTGGAGAAATTATAAAAATTGATAATCAAAGTATAATTATAAAAGGACAAGATAATGTAGAAAAAATTATAATTATAAAAGATGATACCGCAATTAGAAATTTGAATATGGATGTGAGTATAACTGATTTAAAAGTTAATGATTTAATTGTTGTGCTTGGATCTCCAAATGATTTTGGGCAAATTGATGCAAAGTTAATAAGAATTATACCGAAGCCAGAAAATATTCCAGCTGATCAAAATAAATAATTTAAAAAATATGATAAAAAGGATTTTTCAATTTTTTTGGAAGAAAAAATTATTATTAGTAATTTTGATAGTAGTTATAGTAGGTTGTGGGTATTTAGCTTGTACAAAAACAGGGAAAAATGATTCCGTAACAACTTACCTGCTTACAAAAGCCACAAAGGGAATGATAATTCAAACAGTAACTGGTAGCGGTCAAGTTACTGCATCAAATGAAGTAGAATTAAAACCAGAAGTGTCAGGTGATTTAGTTTATTCAAATATGAAATCTGGTCAAAATGTGAAAAAGGGAGATATTTTAGCAAGAATTGACTCATCTGAGGCGCAAAAATCTGTAAGAGACGCGCGACTTAATTTAGAATCAGCGCAACTGTCTTTAACAAAATTAACAAGCATTGATAACTTATCACTTATACAATCTAAGAATGCTCTAAGTCAAGCCGAGGAATCAAAACAAAAGGCCATAGATAATTTAGAAAAAATATATGAAGACGCTTATAACAGTGTTTCAAATGCGTTTTTAGATTTTCCAAATACAATAACCGAATTAAAAAATGTTTTATACGATAATGGGATTGGTAGAAGTGAGGTTTCTATAGGGTCGAATCAGGACAATATCGATGCTTTATTAAACACAACATACCCCTCAGATAGAGATGCGATAGAAGTTTTTCAAAAAAGTGCAGAATCTGATTATGCAATTGCTCGCCTAAAATATGATTCTAATTTTAATAGTTATAAAAAATCTACAAGATATTCAGATAAGAGTACAATAGAAGCATTATTAAATGAAACAATTGAAACGGCAAGATCAATTTCTCAAACAGCAAAAAGTGAAAGTAATTATTTAGATGCCTGGGTTGATTATAGAACATCAAGGAATTGGGAGGTTTATGCGAAAGTTATTGAATATCAATCTGAAATTGCTTCAAATATCGGTACCACCAACAATCATCTATCAAATTTATTATCAATTCAAAGGTCTATACAGGATTATAAAGAATCAATAATTAATGCCGATAGAACAATCGAGGAAAAGAAAATTTATTTAAAAGACCTAGAAGCTGGTGCTGATGAATTAGATATAAAATCACAAGAATTGAATATTTTGCAGAAACAAGACGCGCTAATAGATGTGCTTGATAATTTAGCTAAATATACAATAAGGGCTCCATTTAATGGATCTGTTGCTGTTACTAATTCTGATGTGGGTGATTCAATTACATCTGCAACTGTTCTCGCAACCATCATAACTGATCAGAAAATTGCAGAAATTACTTTAAATGAGGTGGATATTGCTAATATCAAAATAGGACAAAAGTCTACTCTCACATTTGATGCAGTTGAAGATTTAACCTTAACAGGAGAAGTGGTTGAGATTGATACAATTGGAACTGTAAGTCAGGGGGTTGTAAATTATGTTGTAAAAATAGCATTTGATGCTGATGATGAGAGAATAAAACCAGGCATGAGCGTGGGTGCTTCTATTATTACAAATTCAAAACAAGATATAGTTATTGTCCCTAGTTCAGCAATAAAAACAAAAAATGGAAATTCATATGTAGAAATTCCAGATGAAAGTGTAAGTGTTTCTGATTCCGCAATTAAATTAAGCAAAATTCCAAAACAACAAATAATTGAAGTGGGGCTTTCAGACGATAATTCTGTAGAAATAATTTCGGGTTTAAGTGAGGGGGACATAATTGTAAAGAAAACAATTACTTCTAATAATAGTTCAAAGATAAATTCCTCTAGTGATAATTCTTCAACACAGAGAATGCAAAGTATTTTGGGTGGTGATGCTGGTGGACCACCGCCGGGTGGTATGATGATGAGATAAAACACATGATTAGACTCGAAAACATAACAAAAACTTATAATTTAGGAGGGGGTGGATTTACAGCTCTTCGTGGTGTTAGTTTTGAAATTAAAAGCGGCGAGTTTGTTGCTATAATGGGACCAAGCGGATCCGGAAAATCAACTTTAATGCATATAATAGGAGCCCTTGATACGCCAACAACTGGAAAATATTTTTTGGAGAAACGAGATGTTTCTCAACTATCAGAAAATAAATTAACAGATATCAGAAAAAATAAAATTGGTTTTGTTTTTCAATCATTTAATTTATTACCACGCGCTACGGTACTTAGAAATGTAATGTTACCACTTATATATAAAGAAATTGAAAAATCAGAAAGAATAAAAATTGCAGAAAAATGTTTAAGGTCTGTTGGGTTCGAAGAAGACCACTTTAAGCACTTATCAAATCAATTATCAGGTGGACAAATTCAAAGAGTTGCAATTGCACGCGCGCTTGTAAATGATCCAACTCTAATTTTAGCAGACGAACCAACTGGCAATTTAGACACAAATACTGGAGAAATAGTTTTGGAAACTTTTAAAAAACTAAATAAAGAACAAAACAAAACAATTATTTTAATCACCCACGAACAGGATGTAGCAAATCATGCCGATAGAATAATATTTATAAAAGATGGGTTAGTTCAATCAGATACAAAAAAATAATATGAAACTACGAGATATAATAGAGGAAACATGTTTTGCGCTTTCCGCAAATAAAGTAAGATCAATCCTTACAATACTCGGAATTGTAATTGGAATTAGTTCTGTTATTGTTATGCTTTCAATTGGTCAAGGCGCACAAAATTCTATTACATCAAGAATTGAATCAATTGGTTCAAATATGATTACTGTCTATCCTGGGGTTCAAAGAAGTGGAGGAATTAGTTCTGGTCGTGGATCTGCAAAAACTTTAACAATTTCAGATTCGGATGCTATAGCAAGCGAAGTAACAAATGTAAAAGCAGTTTCTCCCGAAGTTTCGTCACGGTATCAAATAACAGCGAAGGGAACAAATACAAATTCTCAGGTTTGTGGAGTAACCACTGACTACACAATAGTGAAAAGTTTAGAGATGCAAAGCGGTGATTTTATAAGTTCACAAAATAATTCAAATTATTCGAAAGTTGCTGTAATAGGACCAGATGTAAGAGATGATTTATTTGGTGAAGACATTGATCCAGTGGGAAAAACAATAAAAATAAATAAAATAAGTTTTCAAGTAATTGGTCTTACAAAATCAAAAGGCGGAACCGGATTTGGGAGTCAGGATGATATGATTTTTATTCCAATTAGTACTGCTCAAAGATTTTTTACAGGGGATGAATACTTGTCATCAATTGCTGTTGCGGCAGAAAATTCAGAGTCAATGACCATAGTTCAAGAAGAAATAACACAATTATTATTAGATAGACACAATATTAGCGATTCTGCTTCTGCCGATTTTAGAATTTTAAATCAAGAGGATGTTGCTGAGACAGCATCATCCATAGCAAAAACACTCACATTGTTATTAGGATTTGTTGCTGGAATTTCTCTTATTGTTGGTGGAATAGGAATTATGAACATGATGCTTACAAATGTAACAGAACGAACTCGAGAAATAGGTCTCAGAAAAGCTATTGGTGCAAAACCAAAAGATATAAGTTTGCAATTTTTAATAGAAGCAACAGTGCTTACTATAATCGGTGGCAATATTGGTATAATTTTAGGATATGTAATAGCTTGGGGTGTAACATATTTTGGATCAATCGCAACTAAAACAACTATTTTTTCTGCAATACTTGCGTTTTGTGTTTCTACGATCATTGGAATAGTTTTTGGGTATTATCCCGCAAGAAGAGCATCAAGATTAAATCCAATAGATGCTCTTAGATATGAATAAAATTGTTAAATATTAATAATAAAATTATGAGTAAAAAAATTTTATTAGTAGCTACTATTATTTTGGTTATTGGAGGATTATCATTCTATATTGGAATGAATTATGAAAAATCACGAAAACTAAATTTTTTGAAAAACAATAATTTTCAAGGGGATAGAAATTTTCAAGGTAATCAAAATGGACAAATGAGAAGAATTGGGCAAGATGGAGGATTTGTCGCAGGTTCAATAATTTCAAAAGACGATAAAATTATAACAGTTAAACTAAATGACGGTGGATCAAAAATCGTATTTTTTGGAGATTCTACAAAAATAATTAAATCAGCAACAGGAACAGTAGCTGATTTAAATGTAAATACAAATGTGATGATAAATGGAATAATGAATTCTGATGGAAGTATAACTGCAGAAAATATACAAATTAGATAGTTGCTTTTCTCAAAATTTTCAAAATAATTATTATAGGTATTTGAATTAAAATATTTGCGATAATTAAGCAAATTATAATTATTCCAAGAGAATTTATAAGACTCCATTTTACGAACAAAAGAACAAGAAGTGCTGGCCAAATATTTTTTATATCTTGAAAAGATGGACCCATCATTGCTCCAGAATTTAAGAGCAATAATACAAAAACAATACCCTGCCAGCTTAATAAATTTATTTGTGAAATGAAGTTGAATGATATTTTAAATATCTCTTTCCAGTTTGATGACGACTCAATTGTTATTAAATTATTAAGGACAAATTTATTAATTAAAAATATAAATAAAAACCCGCCAGCAATTGGCGCGAGAGATATCAACATTTGACCAATTATTGGAATTTTGGATTTTCTGTGTACAACTTTGGGTTGTGCTGAAAATATTTCCATTTTTTCAATTTTAGCGCCAGTAAAAATACACATTATTGCATGAGAAGATTCGTGAATAAAAGCACCAAGAAAATATAATATTCTCACAATTTTATAATTTAAGTATTTATTATTTAAAAGATTGCTAAAATATCCAAATATTGTAATTAAAATGATTATTATACCAATAGACATATTTTTTAATAATAATTTATGACTTGTTAGTTATTTGATTTAATAATATAATGAAGTTATAATAAGTCAAAATCTAATTTTAAGGGACTTGACTTTAATCTAATTATTTAATAACTTAATTATACTATATGTTTCAAAAACAAGCAGGTGGCACTGAACTTCTAGACGCACAAAGGATTCTAGGAGATCATGCAAAATTAGGATATGGAGACAAGGTCGCAGCATTAGGATGTGGCCCAAAGGCATATTTTACATTTCAAGCAGCGAGAATGGTTGGAGATAGAGGATTGGTATATGCTGTTGATATACTAAAAGATGTTTTGTCTTCTGTTGAAAGCCATGCAAAAACATACGGTTTAATGAATGTGAAAACCGTCTGGAGCAATTTGGAAGTATATGGTGCAACAAATATTCCAGAGGGCTCATTGGATTTAGCAATGCTTGTAAATGTGTTGTTTGAATCAGCAGATGTTGTGCAAATGTTAAAAGAAGCCGTTAGATTGCTAAAACCAAGTGGAAAAATTCTTATTATTGACTGGAAAAACATAGGAGTGCCATTCGGACCAAAGATTAATAGGCGTGTTAATCCAAATCAAATCAAGGAATATTTAGATGTTTTTGGACTAAAACTGGAGGAAGAGTTTGAGGCCGGTAAATACCACTTTGGAATGATTTATAAAAAGTAATTTCTTTCAATAAATAAAAACTATGGAATTAGTATATTTAAATTTCCAATATTTTTTTGACACTTATCCTCCAATTATAAAATCAAATACATTTTGGGCAATATTATTGGTGTCAGTATCTGCTATTGTAATTGCTTTTTTAATTAAATTTTTAATTTTTTGGAAACCAATTAAGCAATTTAAAAAAATAGATAAATATAGCAAGACGCTATTTTTAAAGTTTTATCAGATATTTATTACATTTGGACTGATTAATTTATTGTTATTATTTTTTAGAAAAGCTCAGGTGCCGTATTTTCAAACAAGATTTTTAATGATTGTTTGGTGGATTTTTGTTTTTGTGTGGATTTGTAATGTATTGCAATATCACCTGACAAAAGTTCCAGCAAAAAGAATAGAAGACGCAAAAAGGAGAGAATATGAGAAATACATAAAATAATGATAAATTATAAATTCTGAATTTTATAGATAAATTTTAAAATTAATAAATTAAATAATTTTTCAAAACTAATAGGGGGTCGCCAACTTGAGCGATTTTTTATTTTGTAAATAAAATTTTGTTCTTAGTCCGCATTGTCATTAATTTTTAATAAATAATATGAAAAATTATAGACAAAAAATAGGAAAAATTGGACAAAAAATTGCAAAAAATTATCTTATAAAAAGAGGATATACAATTATTGATGAAAATGTATATTTTAGATGCGGAGAAATTGATATAATAGCTAAGAAAAATGACTCGTTGTTTTTTGTGGAGGTTAAAACTAGAGTGAATAATAAATTCGGTTATCCAGAGGACTCAGTTTCTGTGCAAAAATTAACTAAAATCGAAAATAGTATTTTATCATATATTGATCAAAAAGGGCTTAAAAATGCTTATTTTATGTTTGTAATAAGCATTTTTATTGATCTAAAAAATAATTTGATTAAGATTCGCAGCTTTGATATTTAATGATACTTGTTTATTTGTGTATTATACGATTTTATATTATGCAACTTTTTTGTTTTTTTTCAATATTGATTTTTTTAGTAGAAAGTATAAGGTATATGAACAAGGTTTCAATTTACTATTAAAATAAAAAACATGGCAAAAAAAGTAATTTTATTCTTGTCGACATTTTTGCTGTTTTTTTGTTTTGTTTCTGTGAAGGCGCAGGAAATGGAAAATACTGGAGCCACAAGCACTCCAGAATTAGCACCAGTTCCAATACTTATTGAGGAATCAGCAACATCAACAGATGTTCTTGCTTCCCCAATCTCCGAATCAGTAACAACAGAACAAAAAAATACAAAAACAATTCAAGATGAAGAATTTTTAAAACAATGCTCTTTGTCAAAATGCAGAATTCCAATTCCAACACTGAAAGATCCGAATAATAAAAATTTTGATTTAGGTCAAAAAATTTATTTAACAGGATTAACATGGAACAATACAATTATTGATGTCTATGTTGATGGACTTTATGTTGGAAATGCTGTTGTAAGAAATGATGAAAAATCAGATACCGCGAATTTTTATTTAGAATTTGAAAACAATTTAAATACAGGAAGTCACAAGTGGTCTGTTATTGCTTGGTCTCTAAATAGAGGAAGTAGAAGTTTTGTTTCTGATGAAAATATTTTTACAGTTTTAAAGGGAGAAGCTACTCAGACACAAATTCATGAACAGAAAACAGAAGCAACATCCACAACATCTACAAGTTCTATTTCAGAAGAAAAAGAAGTAATGGAGGTGATTTCTGAAGAGACAGATATTCCTGTTTCTGTTGATACTTCTGATATTCAAATAGGGGTAGAAGTTACATCCAGTGAAGAAAAAGATATGATTGTTGATATTACAGAAACAAAGTTGGAAGAAAATGTTAGCTCTACGGTTGAACAAAAAGAGATGCTTGTCGTGGAGAATTATTTGAAAAGCGAGGATAAATACGAAGAAGGCAAGGCGCTAGATTCTGAAACTGCAGAAATCGTTCAAAATGCAACACCAAGCGAAGAATTGAAACAAGAAATTCAGGAGGATATAGAAATAGATAATTCACAGGAGACTAAAAAGAAAACAGACCTAACGATTTTAGCTGCATTAGTAGTTTTCGTGGGATTATTCGTGATATTTTTTAGAAAAAAATAGTAACTATTGATTTATTCCCCCATCTTTGAAGGTGGGGGATTTTTTATTTAGTAAGAAAAAGGAAAATATAATTCCAAATACTATATAAATATCCGATAAATTGAAAACTGGGAAAATCCAGATTACAAAAAAATCAATTACATATCCATATAAAATTCTATCTATTAAATTTGATATCGCTCCAATTATTATAAGTCCTATAAAAAAGCACAGTGGGTATTTTTTATCTCGTGAGATTTTTTTAATTGATATTATTAAAAATATTATTATGATTATGGAGAGTATAATTATAAAAATGTTGTAAAAAGCTATACCAAAAGCAATTCCATAGTTTTTATGAAATTCAAATCCGATTTGTGGAAATAAATAAACCCCATTTTGGGGGAGTTTATTTATTATAAAAATTTTTGAAGTTATGTCTAGCGCGAACAATAAAAATAAGATTGATATTGTTTTTATTTTATCCATTGCTTAATTATATGGCTCTTTTTTTACACTCCATGCATTTTGATGCTGTTGGAAAAGCTAAACATCTTTCAGTTGGAATTTTTTTACCACAATTTTCACAAATACCATATGTTTTATTTTTTATTCTAAGAAGTGCCTGATCTATTTTTTTAAGAGATTGTTCGTGGGTTTTTTCTAAATATAAATCACTTTCAAAATCAGCAACTTCGGATGCATTATCATCTTCATGGTCGCCATAATTTGGGAATTTGGCATCGTATTCGTTTTCTATTTTTTCATTTTTTTCCGCAAAAGAATTTAATTCTTTTGTTAATTTTTCTTTTTCAAAAAGCAGGGTTTCTTTTATTTTTTCAAGTGTTTTTTTATCCATGTGTTTATGGGTAAATTTTTAATAAACTCATTATAAGGTTAATAGGTTTAATTGTCAACGAATTTGGGTAATGTGCACACACATATTGCACTTTTGTGCTAATCTAGGGGCATATGTCAAAAACAATGCCAAAATCAACACAAGAAGAAAAATATAGATGGATAAAACCTATCTTAGATAAACATATTACTATTAAAAATCTATCTATGGTTTGTCCTTTCAGTGAAAGAACTATTAAGTATTGGTTAGCTAATTATCGAAAATATGGATTAATTGGATTAGAGAATAAATCAACAAGACCTAAAACTTGTC
>Ga0255343_1005231_pt1 | contig 12250 bp, 10 predicted proteins | sample wastewater_treat_4_FD_192413 | JGI IMG/M metagenome (GOLD analysis project Ga0255343, IMG submission 192413) | Wastewater microbial communities from Lulu Island WWTP, Vancouver, Canada - plant16 | ecosystem: Engineered > WWTP > Wastewater > Unclassified | place: Canada: Vancouver, British...
GACTCATCCACTTTAACATCAGTCTCATCCTCTGCAACATCCGCAGCAGCCGCGACCCGGGCGTCATCCTCGTCTTCAAAATCTATATCGCTTGACTGCCCGCCTGACTGGCCTTCAATAACCGCCTTTGCCATAACCTCAAGAAAGAGCGCGATTGCCCTGATGGCGTCATCGTTGCCGGGTATTGGATAGTCTATGTCATCGGGATTACAGTTTGTGTCGACAACAGCAAAAATCGGAATTCCGAGTTTCTGAGCCTCCTGAACCGCGATGCTCTCGCGCTTGGGATCAATTATAAAAAGCGCGTCGGGAAGTGTTGTCATATTTTTAATGCCGCTGAGGATCTTGTTTTTCTTGGCAAGTTCCCGCTGCAGTTCAAGAATTTCTTTTTTAGTTTCAGCATCCCAGGAGTCATTCTCCTGCATCCTTTCGAGCTCTTTAAGCCTCTGGATTGAATTGCTTACTGTTTTAAAATTCGTAAGAAGTCCGCCGAGCCATCTTTCAGAAACATAATACATGCCGCATTTTTCAGCATACTCAACGATTGCTCCCTGCGCCTGTTTTTTTGTTCCCACGAAAAGAATTTTACCGCCGTTAGCTGAAAGGTCTCTCATCGCTGAATAAGCGACCTTGATCCTCTGCATTGTTTTCTGCAAATCGATGATATGAATGCCGTTTCTCGCTGTAAATATAAACTGCGACATTTTAGGATTCCATCGCCTCGTCTGGTGGCCGAAATGCACACCGGATTCAAGTAAAGCCTTCATTGATACAACTGCCAATTAGGTACCCCCTGTAATAAAATTAATAATCTTCGGCAGAAGGGCATAAGCCTCATTATGGTTCCCCGGGATTGTTTTACATGCCATTGTCATTTCAAGGAAACATTTACGACCGGGAAATCTCTTAACTGCTTTAAAAATTCAGATTTCTCACATTCGTTCAAAATGACAGGCCGAACATCGGGAAAAATATAATCCTACCGCATGATAAACGGAACAACCGTTATTAAAATTGCGCATGATTACGCTCGCCGGATTTAACAATCCACGCGGGACTGACCATGGGCAAAACTGATTGATACTTATTGCCTATTCTTCAGGAATGAGGCAACCAGTCTAAAACCGGTTTAAATCCATACCCTTAACAACCAGGATACTTTTGATAGCCGCAGGCACGGCCTTAAACCTTGCGAAAAATTACTATCCCCAGAACAAGTCCTATGAGAGAAGCAAGATTTAACTTAAAGCTGAGACTGATAATCTCAAGGTTGAAACCTATGGGCTCTGTGAGAGATTCGGTAATTATCTTCAAACCCGGAGCGAATTTCACAATAAGGCTTCCCAGCGCTGACCCGAGTATTGCCCCGATTATCATAAAAGCGAAGAAATATACCATGTTTGATCTTTCAAAAACCATGTTTCATTACCATAGACCAGAAAACAGCGGCAGCAAGGTATGTCAAGATTTTTTTAGCAGGATGGGGTTTTCCCGCGCCATGTGCCACTGCAGGCAGTGAGGCAAATATATCACAGTTGCCCTTTCTGGCCTCTTCAACAATGGTATCTGTTTAGGGCCTGTCTGTATGCTTACAAAAGATTCCTGAACCTGTAGCATAACCATTCAAGCAGAAAGAGGTACAGGCTGCGGCGCTGGAATTTCTGAAGTATAATCTCTTTGCTTTTTTCCAGATCTTTCATGAACATCACTTCCATCTGGTCGCCAAATCTCTGGTCAAGCACGACAACATTCATCTCAAGATTTTTTCTGAAACTGCGGCGGTCTAAGTTCGATGAACCCACCGTGGACCAGACTCCGTCAATAACAGCCGTCTTGGCGTGAAGTATGGACTGCTGGTATTCGAATATCCTGATATTATTCTTGAGATAGCGCTTGTAAAGATACATGCTGGCATACTTTACAATTGCGATGTCCGATTCCCCCGGAAGCAGCAGCCTGACGTCAACGCCCCTCTCTGCTGCCTTGATCAGTTTTCTGAATATCTTTGCGTCGGGAACAAAATAGGCGTTGGTTATGTAAATGGAATGGCGCGCATTCTTCATAGCCGAAAGATATGATTCATGCACAGGCTTAACGTTGCGTCTTGCACGCGAGCAGAGTACCATCAGAAGTTTTTCCCCTGCCTCTTCAATGTCAGGGAAATGACGGCCTGCGTTCATTACGGAACCGCCGTTCCTGTACCAGTTCTCCATGAAAAAAAACTGCACATCCTTAACCGCTGGCCCCTCGACCATAACATGAGTATCGCGCCATGAATCGCCTTTGTATTTTTTACCCGCGTACTCCTTGCCTATGTTTATGCCCCCCACAAAGGCCTTGACCCCGTCGATCACAAGAACCTTTCTGTGATCCCTGAAAGTTAACCCCCAGTTTTTTTTCCACGGCAAAATTGGATGAAATTCAATTATCTCGACCCCGGCATCACGCATCATGTTAAACATCTGCGAGGATGCCCTGATTGAACCTATCGCATCGTATATAACATTAACCTCAACCCCGGAGCGCGCCTTCTCCGCAAGCTTTTCCGCCACAAGCATACCGACATTGTCGCTACTGAATATGTATGACTCAAGGTTAATACTTTTTTCAGCCTTCGACATAGAATCCAGTACGGTGTCAACAAATTTGTCACCTCCGGCTATGAGCGTAACCCTGTTCCCGCCTGAAAGCCCGCCGATTCCCATCTTCAGCATGTCGTGCAGAAACGAGGGCAGAAAAAACCTGTTCCTCAGCTTTTCAATGGAACGGGTGGTTGCCATTATACCTATATCTTTAAGATTCATACCTGTTGGTCGATCCTGTATAACTATTTAACATTATTCAGAATAACTTGATGTTATCTCTTCACTTAAACAGACATCTCAGAATTTTTTTGTCAATAATTATCGAAGAGTCAGGCTGATCTTCGTTTTTACTCTCTGTAAAATAAATATGTTTAACTGAATAGAGCTAATCATATTGCCGGCGCATGCCCTGTAATATTTTTACTTTCTACTAACAATATCCTTTATCGGTTTAACCATTTCACTTTTAATCATCTTCCTTATGTTCTCTCTCATTTCAGGATTTGCTGTAAGGGTCATCATTTTTTCATTCATATCAATGACCTTTTTATCATCCTGGGGAAAATCATAAAAGCCGTTCTCTTCGTAATATTTATGATCGGCCTGGAAAACAAATCTCAGCCGGCCCCATACGTCATCCCTGAAAATCTTGGTACCGCCGTAACCTAAGAAAGTCTGCGGGCCCACGTACCCTTTATTGGCATATTCCACCAGGTTCAACGCAAGCGAGTCTATAAGCCTGTCGGTTAAAGCCGATTCCTGTTCATCTGTGACAATACCGGCAAGATTAGCGCGCTGAAATTCGGTATAGGCTTTCATTATTTCGCGCAGGTTTGCTATACTTCGAAGCGGCCCCGAAACGAGAAAGGCGATCTGTTTTCCGATCAGTGTGGGAGTATGGGTATTAAAGAAGCTGCGGTCAAGCATCTGCTTCCATCTGGCAGAAAGATATCTGTCCTTGATTTCGCCAGCCATAACTATTATATCTGATGTCATTATTTCATTCTTATAAAAACTGATAAATCCATCCTTACCTGTATATACGCACCTGTAGTCGAATCCGCACTGGCAGCATCCAAGACAACCGCCGCTTATATCAACATCAGAGAGGGACATGACGCGGACATCGCCGTTAAAAGCAGACGCGAGCCGGGTAATCATGTTCCCCATGTTATCATTGATATACCGCCTGTCAGAGAGTATGAGTACACGCCTGTCCCCGGCATCAGCCTTTACGGGATTACCGGCCGGCTTATAGACAGGCATGCGGTAATCGGGCATGTCAAAAGCTCTTGGAATCAGCAAGTTGCGGTTAACAATATCAAAACATGATTCGGCAAAACGGATCAGTTTATCACGGCCCTCCTGCTTCATTATGTCATACATATCTGGGGAGAATGATCCGGCAAAGACCATGCCCAGATCGTCACAGATCCCGCGCATATAATTATGAGCATTGTTATCAAAAAAATGTATCGATGTGGTAATCACTGCGGCGTATTTACCCCTAAAAACCGATTCAGATCCGCGCTCCCAGATAAGTTCAATAAATCTTTTATACTGGGAAGGGACAAGGCATACATACAGAGGGACGCTCCATATAATCAGATCAGCACCGGCAATCTTTGCGGTGATATCTCCAAAAAGGCCCTGGTCCTCCTCAATTTTATTTATCTGCTTGGATATATTAATATATTCGTATTCATGTTCAGGGATTTTCTTTTCAATAAATCTTACATACTGCTCTGTAACGCTTAGTTCCCCCTTGGGGCTGCCGTTAAGTACTGCTACCTTCATAAACCCTCCATTTTCTATTAATTCTTTACTGTTTATGGATATTTTGTCCATACCGCTTAAAATTTGTCACCCCTCTTTATTTAAAAAGTTTCAGGGAAGGAGGACCCCTCAGAGAAAGGGGCTCTGACCCCTCTGCGTGCGAAGGAGGCTCTGACCCCTCAGAGAAAGGGGCTCTGACCCCATGAAAACTGTTTAGCAGGCCTGGTTTTCGTCTTTGAAAAGCCCGATTCTTGTGAGAATTAGTTTCTTATTTATGCAAAACGCCTTTAAATCATCCGCATTGAAGGTTTTTGTCAGGGAATTAACTCTGAAAAAACGGCATTTTTTATGTGTATTTTTGTTATTCAAAAATAAAAAACCCCGCGATTTCCGATAATTATATTGACAGATTATTGTCTGATATTATTTTATTATATATCTAATTTTTTGATAAGGAGATCACAATGGCAGGTTACGGACTTGACGATCTGAAAGTAGCAGCGCCTCACGAAGAACCAGTGCTTAAAAAAGTCATAGCAGAAGCATGGGTAACCATGAAAAGGGTAAACTGGGATGATACAAAATTCTGCACAATCAATCCCACGGCAGTCTTAACATTCTCACAGGCTAAAAGCTTTCAGGCTTTCTGGGAAAATGAAGGCTGGGGAGTAACAATTAAAAGGGAACACAGAAATTATTATTTCGATATTTACAGACCTGATGCAGCCTGATACTGCTGATAACCCGCAGCCGCGCCTGCAGGTTGCGGGTTATTCACATCCTTAAATTCTATCCCGCCAGCCCTATCCGCATGAACATCGATAAAATGCGATAAACCATAAGTTCTCTCCCTGACGGGCAGAGTGATTCTAATGAACTTCTTGCGCAGATCCCCTCTTGATCAGAAAAAGTCATGGGTAGAATTCCTGATATACTCAAAGAGATATATAATAAGCGCGGGCGCACTAAAAAAGTGAAGAAATAAACTGCGCTCTTCCACGGGTCATTGTGGAAATAAGCATTAGCACCTTACATGCTTGACTTAATTGCTTCAATAAAGTAAATTATTTGGGGAATAACAATGATTGACCAGATTAAAACATTATCTGACAAATCCCGGTTTGAAGAAATTTTTAACAGATTTTTTATAAACAGCAGCCTGCTGCTCAGGCTGAAAGGAAGAAGTCTGCCTGCAAAGTTTCTGGGTTATACAAACGGCCAGGCCGGATTCCGGGTCCCGGACATTAAAAATGTTCCTGATGACTGCACCGTCGAATTTAAAAATGAACAATATACTATCTATCTCTATTTGAAATTTATTGAAAAGCAGGAGGATGATGTTTTTATCTTTCTGCCTTTAAAATTTCAGTTTATAGGCCAGTCCAGACTTGAAGAAAGAATTCCCCTGGATGACAATAGCGGAAAGAAAATTGTCTATGTAACCAACATAATTTCAGATTTTATTATACACAATATCCTTACACAGAGGCTACAGGTTGTTGATAAGATCAAAGATGCGATAATGTCAGACATGGAGGGGGCTTTTGAATCGGTAAAAATATATTTAATTAATGAAGGCGTGTCAGACCCAAGGATGAAATATTTCTCCAGTAAAAAAACACCCGTGTATATTGCAGATGTCACCTCTCCGGAGAGCTCAAAAGACAAAAATATGTTTCAGTATTATATGAAAAATATTTATGCCAGCGATATAAGCCTGAAGCATAAAAATTTTATTTCAGAGGCTTCTGTCCCCTTTCTTTATAAAACAAAAATGCCCTATGGATACATCCAGATTAACGGCACTCTGCCGATGTCTAAAATAAGCTACAATACAATAAAAAAATATTCTGCTCAGATTGATGACATGTTCAGAAAGGCCGATATTTTTTCCATTGGAAATGAAAAATTTATTGTTAATAGTTTTTCAAAGCAGGGATTCGGCATTGTTTTCAATGAAAAAAAATTTATCCGATACTTCAAGGAAGGGAGTAAAGTTTACTTAGACATGAATTTTCCCGATCAGACGAATGCGTCAATTCTTGCAACTGTAAAACATATAACATATAAAACAAAACATATAGCCATAGGATTTATTATAGATGAGATAGACGCTTTAAGCGAGGTTAATTATGACAACTTCCTTAAATCACTCGCAGCGGGCAAGGGTTAAGGCGATGACGGATTCTTGTCTCTGCTCAGTGGCAACCCGGTCTATAAAAAAGGGGCTGATTAGCCCCTTTTTTTATAACACCATAACTCCACTCTTAGTACCTGTAATGATCAGGTTTATACGGCCCGTTAACCGGAACACCGATATAATCCGCCTGTTCCCTGGTAAGCCTTGTAAGCTTAACGCCGAGTTTTGCAAGGTGCAGCCTTGCAACCTCTTCATCGAGCTTCTTGGGCAGGGTATAGACCTTCTTTTCGAGCTTCTTTTCCGCAAGCTCAATCTGGGCAAGAACCTGGTTGGTAAAGCTGTTGCTCATTACAAAACTGGGGTGGCCGGTTGCGCATCCTAAGTTAACAAGGCGCCCCTCTGCAAGTACAATGATTGACCTGCCCGATTCTAAAGTCCACTTGTCCACCTGCGGCTTTATTGTATCCTTTTTACACTTTTTATTATTCTCAAGATAATGCATTGCTATCTCGCTGTCGAAGTGCCCTATGTTGCACACAATGGCCCCATCCTTCATCTGTTCCATGTGTTTGCCGGTAATAACATCAAGGTTACCAGTTGCGGTTACAAAGATGTCCCCCTCTGCCGCGACCCTGTCCATGGTGGTAACCTCGTAGCCCTCCATCGCGGCCTGCAGCGCGCAGATCGGGTCAATTTCTGTAATGAGTACCCTCGCGCCGAACCATCTCATTGACTGGGCGCATCCCTTGCCCACGTCGCCGTAACCGGCAACAACAACAACCTTGCCGGCAACCATGATATCGGTCGCGCGCTTGATACCGTCGGCGAGTGACTCGCGGCAGCCGTAGAGGTTGTCGAACTTTGACTTGGTCACTGAATCGTTCACATTGATTGCCGGGAAGAGCAGTTCACCTTTTTTCTCCATGTTATAAAGTCTGTGCACGCCCGTTGTGGTCTCTTCGGACACGCCGCGAATATGCTTAACGTCTTCGGTCCACCTCTTTGGTGTACGCCTGACGCTGGCCTTTACGCGGTCCATTATGATCTGCATCTCTTTGTGGTCATACTTTTTATTCAGGGATGATGGATCAGCCTCGGCCCTGTAACACTCGTGAACAAAGAGGGTCGCGTCGCCGCCGTCATCTACAATAAGGTCGGGGCCTTTACCGTCAGGCCATGTGAGAGCCATCTCTGTGCACCACCAGTATTCTTCGAGAGTCTCTCCCTTCCACGCGTAGACCCTGCACTTGCCCGTCTTCGCGATTGCCGCGGCCGCATGGTCCTGCGTTGAGAATATATTGCACGACGCCCAGCGCACATCAGCTCCAAGTTCAACAAGTGTTTCAATGAGCACCGCTGTCTGTATGGTCATGTGCAGGCTGCCTGTGACGCGAAGCCCCTTTAAAGGTTTTGTTTTACCATATTTTTCACGGACTGACATAAGTCCCGGCATCTCGGCCTCGGCAAGTATAATCTCCTTTCTGCCCCATTCCGCAAGGCTGATATCCGCTACAACGCTGGGCTGTTTTGGATCAAATTCCATAACACCATCTTTCATTTTTATGTTCATACATTTCTCCTGTATATTATTTACTGTTTTCTGCTGCGCCCTGTCATTTAATATTGGCCGCTTTTTGCATCTTTTCAGCCACATATACAACTGCCGTGAGCCCCTCGCCTGCCTTAAAGTTTTTACGGCTCTTTAAAAACAATCCGGCACTTTTAATCCAGCCAGCCGCAGTTTCCTTTGAAAAGCCCAGCCTTCTGTGCCCGTAAACGCTGCGCATCTTTTCGTTTTCATGATTTTTAAGTTCCGCAATAATTAGCAGGCCTCCGGGCCTTAAGACCCTTCCGGCTTCATTAACCGCCTGCTGCTGTTCATCGAGATAATGAAGGACCATGCTTATTACGACCGCGTCAACCTCGGCATTAAGCAGCGGCAGGTGATCCAGTTCACCAAGCCTGAGGTCAATCCTTCCATTGCTCTGTTGCAGAAGCCTTCTGGCCTCTGCAAGCATGGCCGGGGAACGGTCAACACCTATAACCCTGTCAGCCTTTGTGAGGAGTTTAAAAGCAAGCTCACCGCTGCCGCAGCCCAGGTCCGCCACGACCATGCCCCTGCCAATACAGCCTAAAATTTTGCTGTCCAGGTCAAGTCCTCCAAGAATTATGCGCCTGATCCTGTTCCAGTCGGCGGCAATGGTATTAAAATATTCCATGCCCCGCTCCGCGCGCTCGGACAGATGCGTCCGGAGCCTTGCCGCATCATCCCTGCATTCCGCGACCCCGGCGAGTTCGTCAAAAACACTGCCGCTGATCCTGCCCCAGAACCCTTCACGCGCCAGGCTGTAAAAGACCCGGAGCCCCTCTTTTCTTGACGCAAGCAGCCCCGCATCGGAGAGTATCTTCAGGTGCCGCGAGACACGCGACTGCCCCATGTTCAGCAGGCTGACGATTTCGTTCACGTTCAGTTCATTGTCTTTAAGGAGTCCGATTATCCTGAGCCGGGTACTGTCCGACAAGGACTTGAATAGATTAACTGTTTTAATCACTATATCAATATATCCTGATATAGTCATATAATAAAACAGAGCCTGAATGGTCAAGTTTTTTCAGGAATAACTTCCGGGATTTTTACAGAATATACCGGGGATCGGGACTGATTTTTTGTACAGTTTCAGCTTAAAAATCTATGAATCAGCCATTCTGTTCAGCGGCCATAGTCTCAACCGTATTTTTTGTCACGGATTTTTTTCTGCGCCGCCTGCGGGGTTTTGGCACAGCGGGTTTATTCGCGCTGGTTTCCGCGGGGTCAGAGCCCCCTGATAGCGCGGTTTTCTCCGAAGGCTTTTGTCCCGGCCTGCCCGATGCCTGATCTTTTTTCCCAGGTTCAGAAACCGGCCGGTTACTGACGCTCTGACCCCCGGTCGGCTCGGCAGCAAGGGTTTTCCAGTACTTTATCTCCTCCTCGTAGCCGCCCGTAGATTCTGCAAGTATTTCGAAAAACAGGAGAGCATCGCCGAAGTGCTCATTACGCACAAACTTCTTTTCAAAGCGGGGATTTCTTTTGCGTTCGTCGCTCTGAACAAAGGACTTCTGCCTTGTGACTATGTTCAGGACGCGGTCAGTCTCTTTCCTGGAAAGCCGCAGTCTCATTGCCACCGGGCGAAAAAGGCTCCGCGCCTCAGCAAAGGATTCATGCGTGCCGGGCAAAGTATCGGGTTTGTCATTAAGTCCGTCGAACATATCATAAAAAAGCAGTGTTATGAGCACACTCGCGGGTATATCCTGACCGGCAAGCCTGCGCCTGTCAAGGGCCTCAAGGCGTGCCATAAGTTTATGGTTATAACGCGCCCGTTCCAGTTCGGGGATCCAGTGAGGCAGTACGCCGAACCGGTCTAAGTATTTAAAAGATGCGGCAGAAGCGCCGCAGCGAAGTATCTTGTAGAGTTCCTCAAGCAGGCGGTTGGCATTGGCCCCGCTTACCCGAAAGGCGTTTACAACTGCGTCTTTGTAATCCCGCCTCGAGAGCCTGAACCCGAACCTTGCGCAGAACCGCGCCGCACGGATTATGCGTACAGGATCCTCCCTGAAACGGACAGCCGGGTCGCCTATTGAACGCAGTATCCTTTTTTTAATGTCAGCCAGCCCGCCCGTATAATCCATTATGGTCGAGTCAGCGTAATTGTAATACAGCGAGTTTATGGTAAAGTCCCGCCTGAACGCGTCCTCTTCGATGCTGCCGAATGTGTTGTAATTCTTTTTTACTCCATCGGGAACCTCGGCCGGATCAATGGCGGCCCTGAATGTGGCAACCTCGATAAACCTGTCAGCAGTGATATATACGTGAGCAAGACGGAAACGGCTGCCGATGAGAAAACAGCGCGCAAAGAGCCTTTTTATCTGCTTAGGATGAGCGTCAGTCACTATGTCAAAATCCTTTGGCGGCATTCCGAGGAGTATGTCCCTGACGCACCCGCCCACTAAGTATGCCTTGTAGCCGTTCTTTTTAAGGCGGTACATTATATCAATTACGCCACGTTCAATCTGCCTGTTATCTACGGAGTGTTCCCGCTGGGGAAGAACTACAGGGAACTTGCTTTTTCTTCGGATTATTGCTTTAATACTTATCATTGATACCATCTAACAAAATTTTTTTCAGACTGCCAAAAATCCCCCTATTTTGTCAAGGGGGACTTAAAAAATCATGAACATCAGGGGCAGACCGGAACTTATTACCCGGCAATCATTCTGTTCTGAGCCGGAACCGGGTATCATTCCTTAAAAAAATCTATGCATAAATCAGCCACTATATCGGGCTGCTCCATAGGGACAAGATGCCCCGCGTGCTCAACCTCTGTATATTTACCGGCCGGGAACATGGATGCGACCTTTTTAAGATCAATGTAAAGCCTGTTTTCACTCATCCCGCCTTCGACAACCAGTACAGGGCACTTAATCGCAGAAAGAAGCGGCCAGGGATCGCGCGCATTGCACCCCATAAAAAGCGATGCCTCTTTTTCGGGCGAACACGCCAGCATAAGCCCGCTGCCCGAATCTGCAGAGATCATACCATGCAGGATGTAAAGGTCCATCATGCGCGGGTCCCATTTTGCAAAAAGTTTTTTCCCTTTTAAATAATGCCTGACCTGTTCAGAGGACTCCCAGTGGTTACGCCTTTTTATTGACCTTGACGCAAGGGGGTGCTGCTCCACGGTGATTTTCTGATCGTAAAATATCTGCGGCAGATATATGGGCTCTATAAGAACCATGGCTGCCGGGTTAAGGGGATTGAGCGCGCTGCAGAGTGTGGCAACAGTGGCGCCCATTGAATGGCCCACGATAAAGGGGGCTCTGACCCCCAGAGCCCTGAACATCGCGTAAAGATCATCGCTTAGAAGCTGCCAGCTAAGCCCCTCTTCAGGCTGCGCCCACCTGTGGTCGCAAAAAAAGGGGATAATGATATTAAAATTCTTTTCAAGCCTTTCAGCGATGGGGTGCCACATCCAGGGAAGAAAGCCAGTCGCGTGCAGCATAACAAGATCGGGTTTGTCCGCCGGGTAGTGCAGATACTCTATTACAATCTCGCCAGTATCGCATTTTTTAAGTATGGGCCGGAATTTATCCATAATCTTTAACCGTGTAATTATCAGCATAAAAGGAAAATTACGTCAAGAAAAAAGGGTGGAATACCCCATCCATCGGGAAAGTACCAGTCTGTGCTGCTGTACTTTATGTGGTCTCTGCTTCCTCAATATCATCAGTGTCTCTTAGGGGGGGAGGACTTTGATGATATAAACGCCGGTAACTTGCCCTTAAGACGCCTTAACAGGTTCATTCCACGTATCAGTTTGTTCCTGTTAAGATGCCCTCAGGAGTATACGTCTCAGATTCAACCGGCACTTTCCCTCAGGATGGCTTGTGATAGCTGTTCACTCGCACTCTGTTCAGAATAACTAATCCATTAAAAAACAGAGCTTTCAAAAAATCATGAATAAGCATAGTTTTTTATGAACATTATTATCATAATGGATCGTTGTTCCGACGTCAATTAATTTTCTCTATTTCTGCAATTTTTTTATTATGTCTCTAAAAAACAGACCTGAGGGTCAGAGCCCCTTCTCTGGAGGGTCAGAGCCCCTGAGGAGCACTGGAAGCAGAATCAGGGGTCAGAGCATATTCCGAGGGGTCAGAGCCTCCCCGGAACCTGACGCTGGCTGATTTTTCTGAATAGAGCCTGAATTTACTC
>Ga0255343_1005232_pt1 | contig 12244 bp, 5 predicted proteins | sample wastewater_treat_4_FD_192413 | JGI IMG/M metagenome (GOLD analysis project Ga0255343, IMG submission 192413) | Wastewater microbial communities from Lulu Island WWTP, Vancouver, Canada - plant16 | ecosystem: Engineered > WWTP > Wastewater > Unclassified | place: Canada: Vancouver, British...
AAATCCCTTTCCAGCTGCCTCCGACGACCGTACCGACTTTACCGGAAAAGCCGCCTAAGATACCTTGTTTGATTGTTCCCATTTTGAGAAAAGTTTAAAAGATTAGAAAATTGGTTTTTACTTGGACATGGTATTGAGGAAACATTGACCAAATACGGCCGAATTGTGGTCAGAATTTCTTTCGTTGCCTGTCCGATTTGGCAAAGATATAATTGTTGTAAGTGCTTTATTCTGATTCGGTTTTGGATGCATTCGGGTGCGTTGTTTTGCGTTTAGCCTTTATAAATATTTTTTCGGGAACAACGGAAAGAAGAAAAAAAGAAAAAAGAATGCCTCCTTGCAAGTGAAGTGGAGGGCTGTGTCAAGGTTTTGCAAACAAAAATTTCCATTCTGTAGATTATCGGCTGCGCTCGGCATAGTCAAACAAGTTTGCCTCTGCACTTACTTGCACGATAATTCTACCCGAAGCAAAGCGAGGTGTGGAGATTTTTGTGTAGCAAACCCGCAGGACTTGACCTTGACGCAAAGCCTGAAACGGAGCTATTTTTGCATTTTCTTTTTTGTTTTTCGAGAAGATATTGATTTCGAATTGGATTGGAATTGGCTTTTGTGACGGAATAAAATTCGACTGTGATTTTTTAGGGGTGGGTGGTCGGGGGCTGTGTGAGGGCGAAGTGGAAACAGAGCAGGTAATGCAGCCTTGAGCCGACCGAAGGCGAGTGAAAAAGCAGCGGAACGAAGCGGAGTGCTTTTTTTAGCGAAGCCGAAGGGAGAGGCGCGAGCCGTAAGCGAGTGGAGCGAGGGCGCAGGCAGCAGGAAGCCCGCAACGAAGTGAGGGCAGCGGAATGCTGCCGCGTGCGGCAGGGCTGGCGCAGTTTTTTGCAAACGGAGCTTGTGCCGGGAAAGGCAAGTGCCTGAATGAGCGATTGAGAGAAGTGAAGTGGAGAGAATTGCCGTTTGAGGAGGCATTGAGGATAAGGGTTGAATGGAAAGGGATGAAATTGGGTGCAGCCATATTGATGCGGGATTCCTCAACGGCAAAATGAACGGAACGAAACGAAACGAATGAGCGAAAGAAGGCTCTTGCCCGGGAATAAAAAACGGGTGCTGTGTGAAACGAATGAGCGTAACCGAAGAATGAGGCGGAGCGAATGAGGAGCACACGGCACAAACAATAGAAAGGGTGGGCACAAGCGACGAAAAAGAGGCAAAAACTGTGACAGCCCGATTAGCCCGAGCGACCAGCAGGCGAGCAGAAACAATGAGTGGCGGCTGACCCCTGAAAAAAAAATGTTTGACCTATTTGGGGTTTCAGGGGGCAGGAGTAGCCACGGGTGAGGATTGAGCGAGCGTGTGTAGCAAAACAAGCATGCACGCAACCATGAGCACCAAACGAAGCGAAGCGAAGTGGGCCGGAGCGCAATGGGCAAGTGTGCATGCGTTAGCCGGCAAGGGCAGCGAAAAAAATTTCCATTCTGTAGATTATCGGCTGCGCTCGGCATAGTCAAACAAGTTTGCCTCTGCACTCACTTGCACGATAATTCTACCCGAAGCGAAGCGAGGTGTGGAGATTTTTTTAAGCTGCTTGTTATACCCTTGCGGCTATGTTTTTGCGAACAAAGCGAGCGATTGACGAACACCTTATTACCTGCTCTGTTGGAACGGAGGCAGGATATTGCAAGATAATTTATACCGATTAAATACAAATTTCTCCCAATACTCCATTTACACTATGGCGGATTTTACAGAAACCAGAGATTGTCTTTGCCGATTGTGGCGGGGATGCTGCCGTTGGAGAAATAGGGGGCTATCTGCGCGACCATTTCGGGATATTTGATGGTTACGGGGAGGTTTTGTTGCTTGACGGATTTCCAATAGATGCGGCTGAATTGATAAACCTGGTCGATGAGCCCTTTTATGGTGTTTTGATTGAGTAAGGTTGGGTCGGTGGGACATTTGATTTTGAGCTTTACGGGGAAAGGGAAGCTTTCGATTCGTGGGGGGTTGTCGATTTCGTAGCGGGTGTTGTTGCAGAGTAGAAAGGTGTTGTTGCCCAGATTGATGTAACGTCCGCTATAAGGCATTTTTTCGACGAAATCGTCGTCGAAAACGATGATGTCTTCGGACTCGGTTTTGTTGATGGTAACAATGAAAACGGGGATGTCGAGATTGAGATTGGAGAGTGTGTCTTCGATAATTTCGACTTCGTCCTGGCGCATGTCTTTGTAGTAATGGATGATGAGACGATCGGGGTTTTGAATGGAATTTTTGTATTGAATGATGGCATCTTTGATGGAGCCGGCCAATTCCCGAAGTTCGTCTTTTTGAAAGTATTCGAAAGAGTTGAAAGCTCCGGTGTTGTCGAATGAGAAAGCGGAGCCGATGTATTGTGTGTTGGTGTCGTTGTGCTTGAATGCGCCCACGCCGACGATTAATTCCCGGTATTGGGGGACGGCGATACGCCAGGGTGTACCACCGAGTTTGGCGTTGATGGCGATGGCAATGTTTTGGAGGGTGTAGGCGAAATTGCCTTCCCTCATTTTATATTTAGCGCGGGGATGCAATTGGTTGTATTCGGCTGCTTTACGGTCGTCGTCGAGCATTCGGAGCATTTTGTCGGTTTCGATGCATTGAGAGGATATATTCCATTTGAGCAACAATTCTTTGAGTTGGTAGTAGATGATTCGTTGTTCTTTTTTTGGAGCATATTTGCTTATGGGAGTGAGGTAGATGGCAAAGTATTTGGTGCCGGGATCGAATGATCGGGACAATAATTTTTCTTCGATTTCGGGAACGGGATTGTTGGTGTCGTTGAAGACGATGCTAAATCCCCGGGCGGTGGTGAATTGAACGCCGAGGTATTTGGAGAGGCCTTTGAAGAGGTGGTATCCGTTGCGAAGCATTTCGAGGAGCGGGGCAGTGTGTTTTTTGTGGGCAGCTGAAACGATGAAGAAGAGTTGGATATTGTTGTGGCGGGGTTGGGCGAATGGTCCGGCGTTGATGCCATGTTGAGGGAAAAGGTCAATGGTGCGCTGATCGGAATATTGTTTTTTGCCGAAAACCAGTTTTTTGCTTTCCTCGTTGGTTTTGCCGGCCTGAACGGGGGTGAAATTGTCGACTACGGGTATTATTTTTTTAAATTCGGGTGTAGAGATATATTGATTTTTAAATTCGATAATTTTGGGAATGTATTTTGTATATCGGTTTTTTTTGACGCGGGTGTCGGGATGCTCTTCTTCCTGTTCGTCGGAGAGGCCGAGATATGAAGCTAAGCTGTTTTGGACAATGGGATATACATTGTTGTAGTCCACCGGACGGACGTCGTTGGAAAGATCGCAAAGTTTTTTGTACTTCAAGATTTGCTGCTTTCGTTGTTGTTTGTCGTTGTCGAAATATTGGATGTATACGACGCGATTGAGTAGATTGGCGGGATTTTGAGCTGAGGGGTCGGGTTCGGAAAATATGTCATCGTTGGCGGCTTCATATTCCGACAAAAAAGCCGCAACGGATTTGTTGTAAACTTTAACCTGACGGTCGTATGAAAGCACAATTTCAGGTGTGCCCGAGAAATAGTTGAAATTGACTTTGACAGTAAAGCGGTCGTAAACGGTGCAGTCTTTTATTTTCTTGGCTGTGGCGTCGGTTGCACGAAGCCAGACTTGGTTGTCTTTGATAAAAGTTGGTTCTACGAGAATGTTTTGTTTGGTAAAATAGTGTTTGATTTCGCGGTTGTAGTAGCGTTTGATAAATGCAAAATTATCTTCTGTAAAATTTATTTGCAGAGTTTTGAAGCCGTCAATCTTTTTGCGGAACGAGGTATAAATGGTGTCGCTGTTATTTATGTCAGGGAAGATCTCTTTTATACGTAACGGAAAGAGTTGGTGGTTTAACTTAGTCAAGTTCTCATCTTTCCGGTCGGTATCGGAAAAATAGAACGTTACGGGTTCTTTTGGAAACTTGAACGCAAGGGTGTTGAGAAAGAGATTTTCGGAGGACATAAGTTATAAAGTTATAAAGAATTATAGTGGATTTTAGAGCTCAAATGATTGTAAAGGAATAGTACTGCCGGTTGCGATTGAAGTCGGAGAATGCAGGGTTGGATTTCTTCAGTTTGTGGTGAACCCGGTTGATTCCGCCATATCCGGTTTTCAGGTGTCTGCCGCTCTGTGAGCTGTGTCGTCTATGAAGCGTGTAGAGCCGGAAAGGTGTCATGCAGCCCTGACATGTGTGCCCGGTAGTTAATATAAAAAAAACAAGCGGGGATAAACCCCGCCCAATCTATTTTTTCTCAGCTTCAAATTTGTAAATATCCCCATCACTATTTTTGTAATCAATCTTTGCCTTATTTCCGGAAAAGGAGGTGAATTCAAAATATTCAATGATTGAACCTGATACTCCTATCACTGTACTTTCATCTATGGTATAAGTTCCTGCATACGAATCACCAAAAAAACTTACATAATATTTATCATCACTTTTCAAATCAACTGTTATGGTGCCGGAAGGTAAGTTTGTTGTTTCACCATCTGACGTTATTTTTGTCACATTCCATATACCTACAATGTCAGACTTTGATAATTCGATATCTTCTTCTTTTTCGCACGAAATAAAAATCAGCGACAAGGCTAATAACATAAAAATCTTTCTCATAACTTACACATTTTTAAATTAATAATTCGAATAAAAAATAAAGGAAATTCTTGATACTTGCACTACTCCAATCCTTCGGACAGGAATTGCGACAATCCATTAAGATTGTCGCTCAAGTTTCTCTTTGCAAATTTACACTTATTTTTTGGTTTGTACGACATTTTTGTGTTCTCGTCTCGCTTTTTTGCCCATGAAGCGGAGGCGTAGCCGAAGCGGAACGGGACGAAAGAGCGATATTTCTTTAGGCTGTTTTCAGCCTCTGTCCTCCCGCATCTTTTTCATAAAAACACGTCCCGGGGGGGACCGAACTCTGATGAAACTTCTCCCGATTATAAAACCGGAAGTATTCACTTAAGCCCTTCCACAAACCATAACCTATTCCCATCGTCATAAACATGCAGATAAACCTGTTCATATTTCACGCTTCGCCAAAGGCATTCAACGAAGACATTGTCAATCGCACGGCCACATCCATCCATGCTGATCCGGATTTCATGCTTCTTCAAACAATCGGGATACCGGATAAACAAAGGCTCCAATCCACCACATAACGGGAATGAAGATCGATAATGGCAAACAAATGCATAAACCCTTATCTTTGGTAAAGTGTTTGCCAAATGCATCAACTTACTCCCCCAATACCCCCTTCTGCAACAACATCTGACTATTGCCATAAAAAGGAACATCTGTTTTGCCTAAGATTGAAGTTGGAATGGTGCTTATTTCAGATAAGTTGTCCATCGGCACCAAAACCGTTTTTGCTCCATTTTCTGAAAGCAAGGTCACTTTATCCGGAAAGTGTAATGCTCTTTCAATGGCACCGCCAATGGATATGTTACCCAATACTGCAAGACCCGGTTTGAGGTTCTTTTTATAGATGGCTGATAAGATGGCGATATAAACAGCACTGCCTATTCCACCACTTACATAAGCCCCCATCAGGTTGCTGATTTGGATGTTGATATCGTATGCTGATAATGAGTGTTGATCGCTTAAAATGCTCCTTTCGTTTGCCCGAAGGTAGTTGTAGGTATTTTTGATATTCTCTTTTACTTCCTGACTACTTGTACCTGTTACATTCATTTTGCCTGATCCTTTTAAGGCGACTACTTCAATCTTCACCAAAGCTGTATTGTCGCCATCGCTTGTAGCCGTATAACAAACCCCGGGTGATAGTGGATTGGATTCGATTAATGATGACCCTTTTTCTTCTGGTAGGCCAACAAAGATCTCTTCTTGTGTCTCTTTATCGATATATGAAAAATTAGTGTCCCAAAACTCCATTCCTCCAATTCGCTTTAACTGCTCTTTTACCCTTCTTCTCATTTCCATTGCAATCACCAAGTATTCTTTGATGTCTTCTTTGGTGAAATTACCGTCAGGGTGAAGTAGCTTGATGAATCCGGAAACAATACGTCTTACCGATTTTGAATCACGCTGTTTTAAGTGTGAACCTAAACTGAAATATTTATCGATAGCATCATAGTAAGTTGTTTTGCGTTGAGACTTTAATATCTCGGAAAAGAAATCGGTGCTGAAACCAAAGTGAGTTGTGAAATTTGAAGGACTAAATTTAGTTATTTCCCAACCGGGCAGAAACAAGTTTATTCTGTCTAAAAATGCGGTGTCGTTGTTTACTTCTTCTGACAGCGGACTGAACAAATGGGATGTCTGCAATACGGTTTCTACCGGTTGATTGATATTCCCATTTAAGATAACTGAAGCCGAACCTGAAATTTCGCCACCTTTGGCTCTGGAAAAAGAACCTGACTCCATGTAGTCTTTCATTAACGGAATGGCATCCCGATCTTTGAATAGTTTATCGGTACTTTCATCAAAACAAATGGCATCCCACAAACCTACTGCACCTACCCTGCCGGTGGTATTGTTTACAAAAAGCTGGGCTACTGATCCCTGTCCACCTGATATGAGTATGGCATAAGGCGTTATTTCTTTGTAGATATAAGATTTGCCTGATGAACGTGGGCCCAATTCAACCATGTTGAAGTTGGCTTCCACCAATGGTATCAAGCGGCAAAGGAGCAGGTTTAGTTTTCTATCATCCAATCCTTCGCTGTATGGTTCGTATCCTGCACTTCTTAGCAATAGTTTTTTCCACTCATCTTTGGTGAATTCTTTCCGTTTTTCCGAAATTTTGGTATTGTCGAAAGTTGACAATTGTATGGGCTTTATATCTCTGACTAAAAAAGGATATACAACACTGCCTATCGTAATCATTGGGTCGTATTCCATTTCGATGATTGCCCAAATACCGCCTAACAGCAATTTCTCATGGCTTTTTACCAGTTCATCGCTGATTGTGGCTTTCTTGATATTGCTATTGCTGATGTTAGCCCAATATCGGTCTCTTTGCGGATCTAAGTCAACTGATATTTTGTCGATAATTTTATAGCGACCTCTTTCACGAAGTTTTGATTGGATCAATGTGCTTTCTTCGGGATTGACGTAATGATTGCGAAGTATGGTCTTGACGTTTTCCATCCCTTCTTTCAGCTTCTCTTCATTTTCGGTACTGCAAGTGTTGGCCAATAAATATTCCAATACAAATGCAGGTACGTTTGCACCACCTTTGATGATGCCCACCAAGTCTTTTTTTACAACAACCCCCCTGAAGAGGTCTAAAGCTTTTTTATCTAAGTCGTCTAAGATGATCATGATTCATTTTTTACATTAGGCCGCCCAAATCTCTGGCGTTCGATTTTTTCACTTTTACAGAATCAATTTGTTCTTGTGTATTTGCATCTACTATGACTGCAATAATTTCACTATGACCGCCAAATGAAAATTCAAATGACTGTGTTACACCCCGATCAATTGTTATGATGTTGCTGCTGCTGTATGCAATGTTGTTGGCATACAGCAATATCTGAATTTTCCTGCTTGCAGAAAATAAGTCATCTGCTTTTGATGTGGCTTGAATCTTTATGCCAAATAATTCTCCGGTTACTTCGCCTATCTCTTTTTTGTTCAGGATATTTACCTCAAGACCCGGGGTCGCTTCCATTTCTTTGCTGAATACAAAATTGGGGAGGATAATTTCCTGAGGTGTAAAACCACCGTGGGAAAAACCATACACCCCCTTTGATTTGAACGGACGATGATTTTTTGATGCATACACATACTTGAACTCACCGTATGGCCTTTCAAACATCAGCAAATCTTTATCGCTTTGTTTTTCTACGGTACGAATAAATCTCTCGTGAACTTCTTTTTTACCTATTGTGAATGGTTCAATTTTGTCAGATTCATCCAGCAAACCTGTTAATACAAAACCGTGGTCTGTTAGCAAATGAACCTGATGATATCCCATATTGAGCAGCAACTGAATTTTCTCGGTTAAAACATTTTCAAACTCGCTAAAGAGCTTGATCGCTCCCATTTGAAGTTTTTCCCCTGCACTGTCAATATCTTTGTAGGTCAAAACCAGATAGTCGGCTTTAATTCCGTAATGCAATGCTTCTAAGTTCAGGAAAGTAATGTCTTTCCCGGTGGATTCAGTCAGACTTTTCTCCCTGTCTTTGTGCTCGGGCACCACTCGATGGTTACCCACATACAAGGCACTCATATTATGCTCTGTTTCCGAGGGCATATCGGCGAACATTGTATCGAGGGATGTTTTGCATTTGTGTTTTAATTGCGAAGCAACGAAGGCTGCTATTTCATAGCGAACGCCATCACCTATAATGATCGCGGTGCCGGGTTTAGCTTGTGCCAATAACTTAGGTAAATATCCTTGTTGATTCGATTGGAACTCGTTGCTATATTCATACCAACGTTGAAGCAGTTCGTGATTGAGGCTTTCATAATGTTCCTGCAATGGGCGGACAATAGCTTCTTCCTGTAAAAACGATTCATAAATATTTCGGATTGCACGATCTGCTTTGTAAAAAGTACTTGTGTAAAAAGTGCATACCTCCTCTAACGTGTAGCATTGAGTCAAAGCCTTATTGTCAAACGAAACAAGCGTGACAACATCATCCCACCATTTAGGAACAAAGTTTGTTGCCTTTTGGCTTTTTATGCGTTGTTGAAGCTTTTGAAGCTTCTCTTTCACATATGCCTTATCGCTGAAGTTGGATGTGATTTGTTGCAATTGTTGTTTATCTATCGGTGTAAAACAATGGTCAGGATGAACATTCCAGATGTTTAACCGCGGGTCAATTTTGTAGGTAGCGATGTAATCGTGTAATGTTTTGGAATAAGTGTTACTGTCTAACCATTTGTGGTAAATACTGAGAAGTTCGGGTGAAATATCGTTATTGACCAGGCAAGAAAACAGATGGTTGACGACTTCTGTAGCCAGGGTTCTTTCCGGAATTTTACGGTACGATTGCCCAATGAGTTCGAAGAATTTTTCTTCAAATAACCTTCTTACATCAGCTTCTTTGTCTCTGAAAAACTTTTCGGGGTCGCATAGGAATGGGATGAGCTCATCTTCTATGGATACCAATTCTTCCATATTTTGCAATATTTTCTTCCACCAGACAATGTCTTTTCCAACACCTAACTTGGCTGCGGTCAGCAGCATAGGATTATCTAACATGATTTGATGCCCGGTGGCAGCGAATAGTTTTTTACGCAACCATTCCACAGGATTGCTTAAATCCACGCATCCGTGTGTGAAACAATAATCAAAAAGAAAACTTAACTTGTCTTTTGGACGGGTTGCATAGAAGATTACTTTATCCGCTTTATGCTTGCTTTCTGCTTCATACCGCAATAGAAGTTCTTCTTGAATACATTGCCATTCTTCAGTGATATTGGCATCGGTTTTAAGTATGGTATAGTGTTGCTTTTCTATATGAGGCAACAGGTAGGCACACTCACCCGCAGGGTCGATAATGACCACCCTGTTGCGACGTAGCATGTGCTTATCTATATCTTGTATAATCCAGTTTTCTGTCATTACCAATCCGCATTTAAGTATTTCTCTAATTGTGATTTTTTGCCACCGGTTGTATTGAGCACTTCAGCTCTCAGCAAACCTTTCTTCTGCAATGGTGCAATGTTTTTGCCTACCCCATCATCCAGTTTGGGGTCGTAGCCTTCGGCTATGAGTTCCTCAATTTTGGTTTTGAAAACTTCAATTTCTTGCAACTGCAAACGAATTTTCTCTTTCTCTGCTTGTGCCTGTGCGGTGTTCACATCCTGCAAGGTAATTTGGCGGTACTCTAAGTTTTGTACCCGTTGGCTAATGTACCGTGATTTGAGCTTAAACAGGCTGTCTCTGTTCCATTTGTAGATGAGGATATACGCTTCAAAGCCTTGATGCTGACCACTGCTCAGATGCCAGATAAAGGGCGTTTTGGGCAGGTACATAAACAGGTTGAGGTGGTTGCTGAGCTGATTGAAAAAATGATGCTCCAGATACTCATTGATGGGGCGGCCGAGCAAACTATCCAGCTGCATATATTGGGCAGAGGTGAAGCCGTTTTGCAGGCAGTGCTTCTCCAAACGCTGACTGAGCGCTTCTTCTCCGGGCAAACCAACCAGGGGTATGATTCCATCTTCATCCTGCTGCAACAGGGTGCGGATACTATCTGCCAAAAACTCCAGGGCGATTTCTGCGGCCCTTGCCTGCGGTACGGTGTTGGCTTCTTTGAACCAATACCATACATTGATGGGGTTGACCTGATGGCGGATGCAAAACTCTTCCAGATCGTTATTGCTTTGGTAAAGCGTTGCAAAACCTTCTTTGATCTCTTTTACTTGCTGTTCATCAAAAGTAGTAACGGATAAGTTTTGAATATGTTCCGTTACTTCAGTGAGTGGATTTTCTAATTGTGATAAAAAAGCGTCTTTAGCCTCTGTCGATACCGGCAATGAACCGATGGACTTGCCCATCTTCGCTTCCACCTGTTCCCTGTCTGCATCGCTCAGCTCATACACTTCAAATACAAGCTCATTGATTATGGCCTCGTTAATAAGCACCTGTGTGAGTTGGGCATTTTCGTAATTGAGATATGACGATATACGGTCTTTTAGGGAAGTGCCCTGAAAAGCTAATAAAGGGCTTTGGGTGAAGGTAGTTTCAAATATCCTGTAAGAGCAAAGGTGTTTTTTGATTTCTACATTTGATTGAGATAATAATGAAATTGAACTTTCTAAATCCTTGGAAGGCAAAACAAATGGTATTCTTTTTAAATCACCAACCTGCGTATTTACAGTAGGATTTAAACAATCAGCAATGTAAAACGCCAACTTAGTATTTAAAAATGATAGATAATATTTTACATTTTTAAACTCCCCTGGGAAAATACAAGATCCACCAACATCAAATAAATGGTTGTTGGGCAAATATCTATAAGATACCCCTTTAGAACCTGATGCTGAATAAGTAACACCTTCTAAAAAATAGAAATTGCGGCTTGGTAGGTGATTGCCGCTATTCAATAAAAAATTGTAACCTGCCGGGCTATAATCAATAACAGTCCAGAAATTTCCATACCACTTGTTGTAGGGCCCTCCTTTAGAATATAATTTCCATTTTTTTTCATCTTCAACTTTAAATGATAATTCGTTTTGCTGAACTTCCCACCAATATCTTACACATTTGTCATTATTTCCAGTGGCAATACCTTGTCTTGGATTTAATATATCATTTATCACCTTCTCCTTAAACTTTTCCCTAAACCCATCGCTTATCCAATAGATAAAAGGCCAGCCTTCAATGATTTTGAGTTTTTCTTGGGAAAGGGTAATAATGTGTTTACTTGGGCGATTGGAAAGTAGGTCATTTAATGCATTAGACAATAATTTTGGTTCGTCACTTCTACTTACTCTTTGGTCATTATATTTGAGGAAAATTGAAGTAGAATTTTCTCCTTTTGACTTACTTAAAATATAGAATGATGGATAAACAACTCCAATGCCAAAAATAGCCGAAGTTGGATAGTGAACTAATATTTCAATTTTCGTATCATTCAGAATAAATTTTCTAACATCTTCAAATGTTTTGATAAACATAAATGTATCTGGATGAAGCATTCCTATATATCCATCATCGGTGGTTATTTCACAACAACGCTTAATAAAAGCTGCATATAAATTGGTATTGAATTTATACGGCTGCTTGTAATTGGCTTCTAGAAACTTCTTCAGTTCCGGGCCAAAGTCGGCACTGTCGGTATAAGGCGGGTTGGCTACCGCGACATCATATTTTTGAGTGAGTAGCTGCAAAAAGGTAATGGCATCTTGTGTTTTGGTATTAAGGAAAGTAAGTCCTTGTTTAGCGGTATTTTGGGCTACTGCTTTTTGCAGGTTGGCAAAGAATTGCGTTTTAAACGTTTCGTAGTTTTCCACTTCTTGTGCACCAAAAAGTGTAAGTCCGTCTTGTTTTATACCGTGCAGGTGAATGCTTAGTTTTTCTTCGAGTCGTATGAGCGAGCCAAACTTGTAGGCTTGTTGCAGGTCGTTCCAAATATCCCTGATGATTTGCTTTTGTTTGGAATCGAGCGTATTGCCTCGTTCAAAGATAGGTTGTACTTCTTCATAAGCCGGTAGGAAAAAATCGGAACTTACGATATTGAAATGCTCAATTTTTACACTCCGCTTCTTTCTTTTTGCTTTAATG
>Ga0255343_1005255_pt1 | contig 12200 bp, 15 predicted proteins | sample wastewater_treat_4_FD_192413 | JGI IMG/M metagenome (GOLD analysis project Ga0255343, IMG submission 192413) | Wastewater microbial communities from Lulu Island WWTP, Vancouver, Canada - plant16 | ecosystem: Engineered > WWTP > Wastewater > Unclassified | place: Canada: Vancouver, British...
ATTATAAAACACATCCAGTTTACAGAGTTTATGAAGAAAATAATTTAGAACCAATAGAAACAGATTATTCAAATTGGATACCTTATTTAATTAGCGAGGAATGGAAAAATGACTAAAGAAGAAAAAATCATAAAGATCATTAGAGTTAAGAAATACCATTATTGGGATTTGAATTTTCCGTTTAGACATCTCAATAAAGAACATATTTTAATATTCACAGAAAATGCTATATATAAAATAATGTGTTAAGTATATGTCAAATATATGTTAAGTGATTACAAGATACTTGAGAAATAATTATGCAAAAAGTAAAAGCCACTCTCTCTACCTATATCGCTAATCGCTTGCTCAAAGGCGATCAGCTCATTTTAGAGACTAAGGACAAGTCTACTCATAAAACTAAAGAGTTCGTAGTAGAAATTATTAGAATCACTTCAGATATTCCCAGATGTAGTGGATGTGCTATCAGGCTAGACAACAAGCCTAGTTACAAGTATAAAAGCGGACATTTTTGTAAAGATTGTTACGACAGACGCATTGATCAACAGCGAGAAATAAATAAATCTTGTAATTAAAAATAAACTGTTATATAGTTAATATTGGTGAAATAGCTCTACCCTACTCTACTCTCTTGAGTAAAAATGGATAGGGGAGAGGTAAAATGAGCTTAATTATAACCACAATAAAACCACAATAAAACCACAATGTCAGCAAGCAGAGAACAAGCGATAAAGAATTTAAAAGGTAAGACTGGTGCTAAAGCTAATCCTAATGGTAGACCTAAGAAGGGTTATTCAATTACAGAGTGGTTTCAAGAAATGTTAGCAAGCACTCCTGAAATTAAAGAAGAAATAGGTAGCGCAATTATTAAAAAAGCAAAAGAGGGTGACATTAGTGCAATGAAATTAGTTTGGAACTATATGGATGGTTTGCCCCAACAAAATGTTGATTTGACTAGTAAGGGAGAAAAAGTATCTGGAGTAACTTTCATAGAGGAAGATTAATAAATGAAAGTTTCACTTCACCCTGCTCAATATTTAATCGCTCAAGATGAACACCGGTTTAAAGTTATCTGCGCTGGCAGAAGATTCGGCAAGGCTTTAGATTTAGATACTAAAATTCCTCTTTATTCTGGTGGTTTTTCAACAATGAACGATTTAGTTGTGGGTGATGTTTTAATTGATGAAAAAGGTTTACCAACAAAGGTTACCGGGACCCAGATATTTAATAATAGACCATGTTATGAAATTACATTTTCAGATAACACTAAAGTAATTGCAGATGAAAACCACGAATGGTTTGTTTGGGATAAACCAGCTAGAAAAGCTAATGGTAGGGCTATTAATCCTATTTGCTTGCCAAAAGTTTTAGAGACTAAACAAATGGCAAAAAATGTTATTTATAATAACCATGAAAACAACTATTCAATTCAAACTACCAATCCAGTAAAATATAAAAAACAGAATCAACCAATTCATCCCTATATAATAGGCATTTGGCTAGGAGACGGACATAGTTATTCAGCCACAATTACTATTTCAGATGAAGAAATAGTAGATAAAATAAGAAGCTTTGGTTATGATGTTGGTAGGGCTTGGGGGAAATATGCCTGGAGGATATATAATATCCAGCCAATTTTAAAAAGATTAAATTTAATTCAAAACAAACATATTCCAGACAATTATCTATATGGGTCGGTAGAACAAAGAATTTGGTTATTGAAGGGTTTGATGGACTCAGATGGCACATCTGGAAAAACTGGTCATTGTTCTTTTTGTCAAAAAGATAAAAAATTAGCCAAACAAGTCCAGATACTTCTTAATTCTTTAGGTCAAAAAACTGTCTTAATTACTAAAAAAACATCTTTAAACCAAAAGTTTTTATATAATTCGTATGAGGTTACCTTTACTCCATCAATAGAGGTATTTTCTTTAAGTCGTAAATTAAGAAGGCAAGTTCTTGATAAAGAATATCCAACTAGAAAAATGAGATATATAACTTCAATAAAAAAAGTTGAAAATAGAACAACAAAATGCGTTGAAGTAGACTCTCAAAATCACCTATATCTTGTTACAGAAAGTTTCATACCAACTCATAATTCTGTTTTAGCCAGGATGATTATGCTTAAATGGGCAATTTCTCAAGAGGGATTATATTGGATTGTTGCCCCCACTTTTCAACAAGGTAAAGATGTTCATTGGTATCAGGGGTTTAAAAGAGAGATTCCTAGTAAATATATAGTGAAGTGGAATGATAGTGAGTTAAGCGTAGATATTAAAACAGAAAATGGTGGCATCTCTCGTATCCAGATTAAGTCGGCAGAACAACCAGACCGGTTAAAAGGGGTTAAGTTAAGGGGTTTAATTGTGGATGAGATTGCTAGCATGAGAAATTGGGATTGGATTTGGCAAGAGGCACTTCGTCCTACTTTAACTGATTTCAAAGCTCCGGCAATTTTCATCTCCACGCCGAGGGGATATAACCACTTTTACGATTTATATAACACAAAAAGTAAGAATTACAAGTCGTTTAGGTTTACTTCTTATGACAATCCTCATATTGCAAAAGAAGAAATAGATGAAGCAAAAGAAACATCTACAGAAGATTATTTTGCTCAAGAATATTTGGCAGAATTTAAAAAATATACTGGTCTAGTTTATAAAGATTTTACTCGTGATTTAATTAAAGAGATTGATGATTTTCCAGCAGTCTATTGGCTTCGTGGCTGTGATCGTGGCTTTACTAATCCTACGGCAGTAGCTTATATCATGGTAGATAAAGACGATAATTGGTATATGGTGGATGAAATCTATAAAACCAAAATGACTAACAACGAATTAAGCCAGTTATTGGTTAATATGAATGAAAAATATCAGATTAAAGATTTTGAATTGTCTACTATGGACAGCGCTCAAGCGGGAGATATTGCGGAATTACAGCAATTAGGTCATGATTTTATTCCCTGTTCTAAAGAGAGCGGTGAGGTCAATAAGAGCTATATTGCTTGGAAAATTCAAAAGTTTTCCGAGAGATTAAAGAGTGGTAGGTTTTTTATTCATCCTAGATGCGTTAACACGATCAGGGAATTTGAATATTATCGTTATCCAGAACAAAAAGATAATTTAAATAGCAGAGAAGAGCCAGAAAAAGTTAATGACCATGAAATGGATGCCTTAGCTGATTTAAATTCTTATTATGATCACTTTTATAGTGTCAAAGTTGATCCTTTTAAAGATAGAATCCCAGGAACCTATGTTAGAAGTTATCCAGATAAAACAGACGAAAGTGAGGAAGACATTGACGAAGAACTCAACATTCAAGAACTCTGGTAAAACCAAGTTTGAAGAAGATTTGGCGGTGTATTTTCCAGAAATCTATCGGTTTTGGTCGTTAATGAAATTTGATCCTTATTATCAGGAATTGATTGAAGGGATTATAGAGATGGTGGATGGTGACGCCTATGGCACAATTCGCATTGTCTATCAAGGGGGCAAGATTAACAGTATTAACTTAGATAAACAGTTGACGGCGAACAAATCAAGACAAAAACCTTGACATAGAAAGGAAAGCGTGATTAACTTTAGTCAAATGACAGAAATTTCACTAGTGATTGTTTTAATTGTGGTTTTAATCTTATCTTATCTTGAAAGAAAAGATTTACACAATCGCTTAATGGCTAAAGATTTAAAAGATTTAAAAGATAACACGCAAAAAGAAGAGCCAAATCACCTAGAACCAGAAGAAGATAATTTATTTATTCCGCTTGAAGATGCTAGGCAAGATATTGAGAAGGATTTAAATGGCTAGAAAAATAGATGAATTAACAGCTCGGTTAGATCGGATGTGGTCAGAGGCTTCAGAAGAGCGTAAAAAATATGATTTTAAATGGTTTTTATATGGTTTGTGGACTCGGGGTTATCATTACGCAAGGTATGACACGAGAACTCGGCAGATTGTCGGTGAAGCACCCAAAGATGGCAGACCCAAGGTAGTTATTAATAAGATTTATCCCACTTTAAGATCGGTCAGAAATTATGCGTTGAGAAATAAACCCAAAGCGGAAGTGATTCCAGAAAATCTCACTGATCAAAATTTAGACCAAGCTCAAAAAGCTACTCAGTTCTTGGATTTTATTCATGAGACTCAAAGTTTGAGATATAAATTAAAAGGGACGGTGTGGCAGGCATTAGAAAATTCGGTTGGTTGGTGGCAAGTTTTGTGGAATGGGGATAATATTGAAGTTAATCCAGTTGATGTTTTTGATTTTTATCCTGATCCAAAAGCGACAGGTCCAGATCAAATGCGGTATGGTATCTTGGCAATCAGAAAAAGAATTGTAGATTTAATGGAAGACGAGAAATATGATAAGAAAAAACTAGAAGAGATTAAACCAGATAATTTGGTCAGTTCATCTAGTTATAAAGATATGTTAGCGTCTTATGATCGGGATGGAGTGTCTAGTGCTTCGGCTAATAAGTCTGATAAAAGTGGTACAGTTATTCTTAAGGAGTATTGGTATAAAGAAGATGGCAAAATCTATGTCACGGCAATGGCTGGTGATCAAATTATAAGAAAACCAGAAGTAGTTGATACTAAAATTATTCCATTTTTTAGATTAGCTTCGGATATTATGCCTTTTCAAATGTATGGTGAAGGGTGGGTTAAGAATATGATTGACCCTCAAAAATTGTTAAATTCGGCAATGTCTTCGGTGGCTGAATATAATGTCTTAATGAATAAGGTAAAAGTAATTACTGATAAAGGGGCAGGGGTGAGAGTTTATAACAATAAACATGGTCAGATTATTGAGAAGAGGCGAGGCTATGAGGTGACTACTAAAGCGATTGCGCCATTAAATTCTGCTATTTTTGAACAGATTTCTTTATCAGAGAAATTCATTGAAGATATTGGAGCAATGCATGACGCCACGATTGGCAGAGTGCCTACTGGGGCAAAATCTGGCAAAGCTATTGAAAACCTTCAGCTTGGCGACAGTAATAACATGAGCGAATTAACTGAAAACATTGAAAACTTCTTGGAAGATGTTTATGAATATATTTTGTGGTTGGCTTCTCAAAAATATCAGGAGATGAAAAATATTATTGCGACTGATTATACTGGTCAAAAAGACTTTATTAAAGTGATTGGTGAGAGTTCACCTGTGGCTCAACAAATGCTTGAGGCTGGCAATATCCCAGAAGATGTTTATATTGCTAGTGAGAAAAATATGGTTCGGGTAAAAATCACTTCTTATCTCTCTCATACTCCAGAAGCTAAGCGAGAGTCAATTAAAGAGTTGTATGCTCTACTCCCAGAATTGCCAGAAGATATTTTATTGGATGGATTTGGAGTTGGTAATATTGCTGATGTAATTAAGAGAATTAAAGAGAAAAGGGCGGAAGAAGCTCAACAAACTATGATGCAACAAAGATCAGAGATGGAAATGCAAAAAGAAGTGCAAGGTCCTCCAGAGGCGGGGTCACAAGAAGCGGTAGCGGTGATTAGAAGTATTATTAACGGTCAACCTCCTCAAGTGCCTGCTAATGTGGGTCAAAGTTTTATTCAAGCGATAGATCAGTTTTTAGCTAGAGAAAATGAGTTAGGACAGTTAGATCAAGAAACCTTGTCAGCGATTCAGACCTTTAGAGATCAGGTCGTGCAAGGGGCTGGTCGGCAACCAGCATAGTTCTTTAACAAGTGAATAGTTTCTGGTACAATGATCCTTGTAATCCGTAGGCAAACATAAAGTAATGACACTTCAAATTAGTTTCTACAAATAGGCTGTTTCCTGTTTGCCTATGGTTTGGAGGGATTAGGTACCCTCTAGTATTAAGTAATCCTGATCATCCTCGCCAGATGTAAAAGTAGCGAAAAGGATTTTATGTCAGATGAAAAAATGACACCAAACGATGACACAACTCAGGCAGAGGACACTGCCAAAGCCCCATCAGCAGAAAATCAAACCGAGGAGACGACTCAAGAGGAAACACCTCAAGAAGACTCTAATCAACCTATAAAAACCGTTCCCTATGAAAGGTTTAAAGAGGTTAATAGTAGTAAAAATGAATTAAAAGAGGAAATTGAACGTTTAAAAAGTCAACTCAATGAAATTCAATCTGCGAAGACTCCGACTACTCCGCCTAATCCGCAAGAGGAGCAAGTTAAACAACAACTTGATCATTATTTAAAAGAGCTAGGCTATGTGAGTAAACAAGAGTTAGAACAGGTGGAAGCTGATCGGGCATTACAATCTACCATTCAAGAATTAGAAAAGAAATATGATGGCAAAGATGGTAGACCAAAATTTGATAGAGATGAAGCTATTGAATTTGCTCGTAAAAACCTGATTGGCAATTTAGAGATTGCTTATAAACAAATGCACGAAGCTGAATTAATGGATTATGCTATTAAAAAAGCAATGGGTAAAACCAAAGCGGTTAAAAGTGAAAAATCAGATGGTTCAGGTTCAGCAGATGTAGGTACTACTCAAGACGATCTTTATCGGTCAGCTATGAGTGGCGATGAAGAAGCATTACAGACTTTAATTAAACGATCAATCTCCTAATATAAAGGAGGTTTGAAATGGCAGCAGCTAGTTCAATCAAAACTTACGACGTTTCAACCAATGTAAGAGACGTAACTGATCTTATTGCGGTTGTAGCTCGTACCGAGACGCCTTTTTACTCGGGTTTGAAAAAAACAAAGGCTATTAATAAGATACACGAGAGTCAGCAATATACTTTGACTACGGGCAGTGATAATGCTCTAGTTGAGGGTGCTAACTATGAACTCGCTCAGAGAGCTGTGCCAGTCACTAATTTAAACTGGACACAAATCTTTGGTAAGAATGCTAAAGTGAGTAAATCACAAATGGCTTCTAGTACCTATGGTATTGACGACATGTTGGCTAAACAAGTCGGATTTGCCATGAAAGAGATTGCAACTGATATTGAAAAAGCTCTGTTGCGAGGGACAGGTAATAGTGGCGGTTCAGGAACTGCTCGTGAGTTGAAGGGAGCATTAGCTTTCTGTACGTCTAATGTGGAAACCGGTACTGGTACTGGTAGTGAAGCATTGACTGAAGATACGTTTAATGATGCTCTTCAACATATCTGGGATAATGGTGGCAGACCGGATTCGGTTTATGCTAACTCATACCAGAAGAGGCAAATTTCTGCTTTCACCGCTTCAGCAACTAAAAATGTTGATGCCTCTGATAAGCGATTAGTGTCTCCAGTTAATGTGTATGAAAGCGATTTCGGTATTGTAGAAATCAAGCTTGATCCATACATGGCAACTGATCAGGTCTTTATCGCCCAAAAAGATTTATGGGGCGTGGCAATCTTTAGACCGATTATCGTGGAAGATTATCCATCTATCGGGTCTTATAAAGCCAAGACAATTGAGGGTGAATTAACCCTTGAGTGCAATAACGAATTAGGTTCTGGGAAGATCACTAGTCTTTCAACCACCTAGTCTAGGTTGCATTAAACTAAAAATTATATTTTTGACCACCTGCTTTGACAGGTGGTTTTTTTGTTATTGATATGTCGCTGATTTAGTGCTATTTTAATTTTATGGCTAATTTAAACGAAGAAGTGTTGGCGCACCTTGCCGTTAGTGAAGAAGTCAGAAAAATATTAGATCGGTTGGCTGGATTTTATTCAGAAAAATATCGTCAGATTATTCTTAATACTTATGAAGATTTAGAATTAAGATCGCTATATAACGCCATTCGGGAAGAGAGTTCTCTTGGTCTTCATAATAAGAGTAAACACCACCGACAGATTATCAAATTTCCTAATGCTTATGTTTTACATTTTTTGAATGATTGTTTTGTGCCTAAATATGGAGAAGATTGGCTAAAAGATAAAGACACTCTTTATAAAGTAATGAGAAATGAAGAACTTATTAAACCGTGGCTAACTATTAAATTAAAGACTTTAGCTAGTCGCAGTAAAGTTAAAAAATGAAAGTTCTGGTTCATAATCGTGATCCACAATTATGGGTAGGCGGTGACGCTATTCAAGTTAAAAACACAATTAAAGCGTTAAGAACTCTGGGTCTTTCAGTAGATTTTACGGCTAATAGTTTTACTGATGTTAGTCAATACGATTTAGTTCATGTGTTTCATGTCAATTTTTTTTGGACTACCCCTTTAATGCAAGCGTGTATTGATCAGGGGATTCCTTATATCTTATCAGCAATTTATTTTGATAAAGAGTTTGATAATAACTTTGCGACAATGAAACAGTTAATCTTTAAGGCTAAAAAAGTAATTGCTTTATCTGTTAGAGAGAAACAAGAGATTATTAAGCGCTTTCAATGTGATCCTCGTCATGTTTTGGTTATTCCTAATGGCGTGGATAAAACTATTTTTTATGAATCTAACCCTAATTTTGGCACTCAATCTAACAGAAGTGGCGTAATTAGCGTTGGCAGGCTGTCTGATAGGGCAAAAGGGGCTGATTTAGTTATTAATGCGTGTTATAAAGCTGGGATACCTTTAACCTATATTGGGCAGAGTGATGAGAGTAGTTTTAATTGGGATTTAAAGAAAAAATGTCATCATTTGGAAAGAGTTAGTCAGCGAGAGTTAGCGAAAATATATAATCAGCATAAAGTCTATGTTTGTTCCTCTTTATCTGAGAGGCAGTCGTTGGGAGTATTAGAAGCGAAGGCGTGTGGTTGTAATATTGTGGACTCAATTTTTAATCGGGGCAATGATTTGTTGCCGTCTTCAATTGTGGTTGATCCGAGAGATGAAAACTTACTCATTAAAGCAATTAACCAGCAATTAAAATCTTTTTATCAACCAGATTTTGTGCCGTCGTGGTTAGATATTGCTAAAAAAATTGCGGAAATCTATGAACAATCAATCAAAAAATGAATTACAATTTTGGCAGAATTTGGTTAATAGCGAACGAGATCATTTTTCTTTTAGAAGAGCCAATGATTTTAAGAGAAGAGAAGCCTATTTAGAGATGGATTTATCCGGTCGGGGATTAGAAATTGGCAGTGGTTGTTTATCTATGTTTGAGTTTAGCAACGCTCAAGAGGTAGTGGCAATTGATCCTTTAATGGAAGAGTATAAGCAGATTTATCCTTTAGATCAGACCGGTCGGATTAAATACTTATTGGGTGATGGGGAAAATTTAAGTTTTGCTAATCATAGTTTTGATTGGGTGGCGTTATTTAATGTGATTGATCACACACCCAATCCAGAGAAAATGATTGGGGAAATTAAACGGGTATTAAAAAAGGGTGGGATTTTATATTTTGATGTTAATTTTGATGATGTTTTAAGCCCTTGTCATTATCGGTTATGGAGAATTGAAGATGTGCGAACACTTTTAAAAGACTTTAAATTGATTAGCGAGAAAATTATAAGAAATGATAGTGGTTCTCAATTTAATTATTATGGAAAATATGAAATTTAGTATTTTAATGCCTACTTTTGATCGGAAAGAGTTTTTACGAGGGGCAGTTGAGGCAGTTTTGGCTCAAAGTTATCAAAATTATGAGTTAATAGTCAAGGAGGGATGTAAAAAAACCGTTTTTAACGTACTTGACGGGCTTGACTTGAGTAAAGTTACTCTTATTTTTAATGAAGATATGGGGATTACTGATGCAATGAACCAAATGTTAGAGTTTGCAAGTGGTGATATCTTTATGTGGGCTAATGATGATGACCGATTAAGACCAAAGGCTTTAGAGATTATTGCTAAAAGCATTGGTAATTATCAATGGGGGTTTGCAAAAATGCGAACAACGGATGGTCGGGTGCTTGGTTGCCCAGCTAATTTGAATTCATTAAAAAATGGGAACTGTATTTGTCAACCCACAGTCTTTTGGACAAGGAGGGCTTATCAAAAAGTGGGTAAGTTTAATGAAAATTTAGATTTAGTTAGTGATTATGAGTATTGGGTGAGATTGATGAGAGAGTTTCCGCCGATCTTTATTAATGAAGTGATTGCTATTTATGGAGTTCATGAATATCAATTAACTAACACTAAACAGTCTTTACAATTAAGTCAGGCTGAAATGGTCAGGAAGTCAATATGTTAATTACTGGTAGTCAAGGATTTATTGGTCGGGCGCTATTAAATAAGGTTGGCGGAGAGGTGGTGTCGGTTAAGAATTTGCCAGATAGAACTCATGCTAAGTATTTTTTGCATTTTGCTAGTCCCTCAAGTCAAGTTTTATTCAATGATGATATTGACTGCGTGAAGGAGAGTATTATAGATTTTGTTGAAGTTTGTAAGTATTGTCGTAAAAAACATATTAAGTTGATTTTTCCGTCTAGTGGTACAATTTATTTAAATAATAATGCTTATGCTCACACTAAAGTGGCAATGGAAAATATTGCCCAGGCTTATTTAAGTAATTATTTGGCGGTTAGAATTTTTGCGGGATATGGAGTCGGGGAAGATCATAAAAAAGATTATGCGAGCGTGGTTTATCAATGGATTAAAAGGATGTTAAGAGATGAAAGCCCAGTTATTTATGGGGATGGGAGTCAGAGTCGGGATTTTGTTTATATTGATGATATTGTGGATAATATTGTGAATAACTTTGACACGATTGGGGTGCTAGATATTGGTACTGGTCGGGCTACAAGTTTTAATCAAGTGGTACAATTAATCAATCAGGCTTTAAATAAAAAGATTAAACCGATTTATGTTGCTAAGCCTAGTAATTATTTAGAAAATATTATTTGTCGTTCATCAATTAAAAATCCCATTTTACTGGAAGAGGGAATTAAAAGGATTATATGTCACTTAACATAATTAGTTTGCCCGTTGGGTTAGACGCTTGTAGTTGTTATCGGGTTAGAAAACCGCTGTCGGGGATTGAGAGATTTACTGATCATCACACTCATATTATTGATGTAAGCAAAGATGACAGTGAAGAATTAGTCAAAGTCTTTCCTTTAGTTGATGTGGTGTTGATGAGACCTGGCGCAGAACTAGGGATGAAAAAAATTAAAGACATCTTTTTAAATAAGATTAAAGTCCCACTCAAAGCGAAGTGGGTAATGGATATTGATGATAATTTAGATGCAATTTCTCCTCTGTCCCAGTTTTATCAAAGTTATGGATTGGTGGAAGCTAATTATTTAAATAAACCCCTCTGGCGTGATGGCAAGAGTGGTTTTTCTATTCAAAATAATTTAGTCAGAAAAACTTATTTACAATGGGGATTGATTAATGCTGATTTGATCACGGTGACTACCGAGAGATTGGCAGAGTATATCAAGAAAAATTATAACAGTAATGTTTTTGTTTTTGATAACACTATTGATTTTGATGAGTGGTGGCGATTAAATAATAAGTTAAATAAACCGTTAAAGATTGTCTGGCAGGGTTCTCCTAGCCACTATGAAGATTGGTTTGAGATTAAAGAACCTTTAAATAAAATCTTAAGAGAGTTTAAGGTTGAATTATATATGCTGGGGTCTAATTATCTAGGGATTTTTGATCAGGATAATCGCAGTAAAGTCAAAACACTGCCTTGGGTGTCATTTGATGCTCATTCTTATCGGATGATGTCTTTACAACCTGATATTGCAATTGTGCCTTTAGCTAAAAACAAGTTTAATCAATATAAATCAAGTATTAAGTGGTATGAGATGTCGGCTATGGGAGTGCCAAGTATTGTGGCTGATGTTGAACCTTATTCTTTAAGTATTAAACAGAAAAAGACGGCGATTGCTTATCATAATCCTCAAGAATTTTATGAGGGATTGAAATTGTTAATTGAAAATAAAGGATTGAGAAAAAACATTGCGAATAATGCGTATCAATGGGTTTTTAAGAATAAAAATTTAAAAGATGAAAGTATTAAATTAAGCAAAAGATTGGAAATGTTATGCCAAATATAGTAATCAAGTCAGAGATTAGCGAACCCACTAGTATTATGAATGAGGAGATTCCGGATTCTTTATTAATTGCTTATTTTGAGTTAAACCCTAATAAAATAGAAAAGAATGACGTATCAATGATCAATGATATTAAAAGATATTTAGAAACAGTCAGTGACCAAGAAATTGACCAATTACAAGAATTAAGAACGATTCGTTCTCGCCTTGGCAGTCCTCAACTAGGAGTGAGTGAGATTGAACATATTCACCGCTATGTTAAATTAAGAGAAGCTCTGCAAGAAACCGAAGCTGAAATTCAGGAGATGGAAAAATGAAC
>Ga0255343_1005287_pt1 | contig 12153 bp, 10 predicted proteins | sample wastewater_treat_4_FD_192413 | JGI IMG/M metagenome (GOLD analysis project Ga0255343, IMG submission 192413) | Wastewater microbial communities from Lulu Island WWTP, Vancouver, Canada - plant16 | ecosystem: Engineered > WWTP > Wastewater > Unclassified | place: Canada: Vancouver, British...
ATTGTCCCCGACCGAATAAAATTCGGACCGGATCATAAAAACTGAAGTTCATTGTTGCTTCCTCCTATCTGCTTTCTTAATTACGCCCTAATCATATATTATTTGGGTTAACAAAGTCAAGGCTTAAATCCATCTTTATGCAAGAATTCATCGCTGCTTGAGACGAAAAAAATACGAATCCGAAAAAATCCGGATTCGTAGGATGCACCGGCACAGAAAAAATTATTTTTACAGAAGTTATTGTATCGTTATTCGACCAACCCTAAACGAATCAATTGCTCATCGGGAGCATGAATGGAAAGAAGATAGCTTTTTAATTTTTCCTTCAGTTCGTTCACTTTATCCGGACGTTGATGGTAAAGATCATGCTCCTGACAGGGATCATCTTTGATATGATAGAGCGCATTTGACATCGGTCCGCGAGTAACAATCGCCGAATACCGCTTGCCGTCAAAATCATCTCTGACTTTAACATCCCCGAATTGAGGAGGTAAATGGGAATACCAATAAAGCGGTTCGTTACTCTTAGTCGGCGGCCATAGGAATAAAGTCCATTCGCCGTCGGTGATGTTAATCGATTCACCGTAGCGACCGTAAACCGCGATTTCCCGCTTCGGAAGATCTTTCTCCGTCTTCAAAGTAAAAGGAAGCAAACTGAGACCGTGGATCCCGTCCGGAATCGGTAATTCAAACGCATCCAGTACGGTCGCAAACAGATCGACCGGCTGGGTAAGGTTCGAAACCCGCTTACCGCTTTGCTCTTTAGGGTTAAAAATGATTAACGGAATACTCGCAATTTCCTGATACATATTTGAATCTCCCAGATCGGACCAAGGTTTCCCGATCATCCCGTGTTCACCGAAAAGATGTCCGTGATCCGTTGTCACAATAATCATCGTATCATCCATCAACCCCAGATGTTTCACCGTATCAATGAAATATCCCAACCAACGGTCAACCATCGTAACTTCACCGGCATAGAGTGAGCGAATTTGTTTAAGCTCTTCTTCGCTGTATAAATCCGATTTGCCGTATGTCGGCCAAATAAAACTTTGTCCGTTGTAACCGGGGTTATACATTTCATTATAAGGAAACGGCGGATCAAATGGTTCATGCGGGTCGAAGACTTCAAGCATCAAAAAGAAGTCTTTCAACGTCCGGTTCCGTTCCAACCATTCAGAAGCTTTCCGAAAGACCTGAGGGGCGAAATAATCTTCTTCCAAGCGAAAGTGGGCGGTATTCCTTTTATATCGCGCATAAGATTCGGATCGCAGGGAATGCCGTGCCATTCGTTCGGGATCGGCAGAATATTCCACCGGTATGGTCGGATCCGTAATCCACAAATCATTTTCCTGTCCGCGAATATATTCCGAACCGGAGAAATTGAAAAAGTAATTACCGGACCCGCGCTCCCACATATGATAATGATCACTGATGACCATACCGGTATGCCCGTTCCGAGTCAATATCTTCGCAATATCTACATCTTCCGGTTCCAACGGACCCCATCCGCGCCAAGGAAACTCGAGGCAGCCTGTCCAGATATCTCTTCTGGCGGGCATGCAGGGATAGGAACCGATATATGAACTCTCAAAAACCGTGCTGTTTTCAGCCAAAGCGTCCAAATTAGGCGTTTGAACCCAGGTGTTTCCGTAACAGCCCAAATAATCACGACGCAGCGAATCAATCAGAATAAAGATGGTGTTCATAAGCTCTCAGTCCTTTATCGTTCCAAACCTAATTCGAATTTTCAAGTATTTTCATCACATCCGTCATCGGCCGGTGTTGTCGAATTAAATTTGCCATAATGCGAAACGGCGAATCGACATGCGCAAAAAAAGTCTTAAAACCCGAACAAAGGTGATTCAATCCGGGTTCGCCATCAGGCGTGATATCGGTCCGGTCTTTCGGACAACCGCCGTTGCAGGCAAATAAGAAAGAGCAAGACCGGCAATATTGGGGTAACGAATTCCGTTTTGCCAAACCGAATTGCCTCTGTTTTTCACTGCCAACCATTTCCGCCAAAGGTGTTTTCAGCATGTTGCCCAAATAACAGTCGGGTTCGACGAAATGGTCACAAGAATATACATCGCCGTTATGTTCCGTCACCAATGCCAAACCGCAGGTTTCCTGAAAAACACATAAGCCACCCGGCGCACCGATCCAATGACCGAAGGAAGTGTCAAATATTTGAACAAAAATTTTACTCAAATCGTGAGCGAGCCAATCATCAAAAATCGAGTTCAAAAAATATCCGTATTGCTCGCCATTTACAGATCGCTCGGAAAGCTTCCGTTCCTTTTGCGGATCAGTCGGTCTTTCCCATTCGACAATGGGAATGAACTGAATGAATTCGGCACCGACTTCATCCCGTAAAAAATGATAAACCTCCAAAGGTTTCTCCGCATTTGCGGCACTGACACACGTCAAAATATTAAAATCGACTTGGTAGTCTTTCAGCAAGCGAATCCCGTGAATGACCCGATCAAATGTACCGCGATTGCCTTTATCCTTGCGATAGACATCATGCATTTCCCGCGGACCATCCAAGCTGATTCCCACTAAAAAATGATTTTCCGCGAAGAATCGGCACCAATCATCGTTTAATAAAGTCCCGTTCGTTTGAATTGCGTTCTCGATTCTCATTCCGGGACGTGCCGCTTCTTTCTGATAACCGACGACCCTCCGAAAAAAATCCAACCCCATCAGCGTGGGTTCCCCACCCTGCCAAGCAAAATGAACTTGCGGAACCTGCTGCGCCGCAATATACTGCCGCACATAACTTTTTAAAACTTGATTCGACATTCTGAAAGTGCCGCCGGGATATAAAGCTTTTTTGGGCAGATAATAGCAATATTCACATCCCAGATTACAGATTGCTCCCCGCGGTTTTGCCATAACATGGAAAGCGGGAGGTCTTGAATCAGATGCGGTTGTCACTCGAATCTCACCGATGATAATTTATTTTCACATAAGGAAGCCATTCTCATCCCCGACATCTTCCAATTTTACTCTTTTAAAGCACCCATTGTCATTCCTTTAATAATATATCGCTGGGCGAACGCAACCATCAACAAAGCCGGAATCATGGCAAAGAAGGATCCGGCTGCCATTTCGCCGTAACGAATACTGTATTCCTGCACAAAGCTGGAAATTCCGACCGGAATTGTCATACCGCGTGGAGTTGTCGTCAGAGAAAGTGCGAATAAAAAGTCACGCCAAGAGAAAATAAAGGTTAAAGCGCCGGCGGAAGCCAAGCCGGGTTGAATAATCGGAAGCATCACCTGAGTTAACGACTGAAAATGGCTTGCTCCGTCAACGATAGAGGCTTCTTCGATCTCTTTGGGAATCTCCGCAAAAAAGTCCAGCAATATCCATATAGCCGTCGGTAAAGTTAAGATAATATGTCCCATAATAACCGCTACCGGCGTATCATAGATATTTAACGCTCGGGAAATTAAATAGAGTGGACTTAAGAAGGTAACGGGCGGCATCATATGAATAAAAAGGATAATTCCCTGAATCAATCCGTTCCATAACGGATGCCAATTAAACCGGCTGAGGCTGTAAGCAGCCAAACTGGCGATCACCAACACAACAGCCATCGTTCCGGCCGCGATCAATAAGCTGTTCGTTGTCAACCGCAAAAAATTGCTTTGCGAGGGGTTCAGCAATCGCTCATAATTGATTAAGGTCGGTTTAAATAATAATGAACCGGAAATAATATCCCGAAAGAGCTTTAACGATGTTCCCAAGGTAAAAAAGATGGGAATTAAAGTGTAAATTACCACCGCTAAAAGAAATCCGTGTCTGAAAAGCGCTCCGAAAGTTTTCTTTTTCATAGGCGTGTTCTCCTTCCGAATCAAGCGAGGCGGCGGCCGATACGCCGATAAAAGATAACAAAAACAGAGATAATGATTGCCAGCGCCAAGGCAAGAAAAGAGGCATATCCCATCCTGAATTGGTTTGAAAATACCTTATAAATATAGAGGCTGATCATTTCGGTCGCGGTACCCGGTCCGCCGCCGGTCAGCAGGTATATTTCATCAAATACTTTGAAAGCGAAAATGGTTCGCAGCATCACAGCGGTTACAAGGGTCGGCTTCAGGAGAGGCAGTGTAATAAAGCGAAACACCTGTGCTTCGGATGCGCCGTCCACCCGCGCAGCTTCATTAATTTCCTGGGGTAAAGATTCCAACCCGGCCAATATAATCAGAAACATAAAACTGGTCCAATGCCATAAGTCGACCAAAATAATAGAAGGCAAAGCCAATTTTTTATCCGCTGTCCAAGTCGGACCGGCAATTCCGATTAAACCGAGAACCTGGTTGATAAAACCGTAGTTATAGTCATACATCAGTCGCCACATCGTACCGATGGCAACCGGCGGAATCAGAAGGGGGATCAGGAAAACCGTACGGTATAACCCCACCAAATGATGACTGCGGGAGACCAGAAGGGCAATCACCAATGCTAAAATGGTCTCGAGAATAACGACAGCGATAACAAAAACGATCGTATTTCTCAGAGCAACCGGGACAATTTGGTCTTCCAATGCCGTGTAAAGATGTTTTAATCCGACAAAAGTCCAAACGGTCTTTCCCTGAACAATTTTCACTTCGGAGACACTCATCCGCAGTAATTGAACCGTAGGATAGGCTACCAGAAAAATCAGAACAAGAATTAAGGGAAGAATGGTCCATATCTTAAAAGTACGATCGATAAAATTACTGAAGCGAGTTTTCCAACCCGGCGGTTTGGAAGAGAGGGAAAAATATGTCGAATGATCCATCATGATCTCCAAGAAAGTTAATCGTTCACCGTATATCACAGGTCCCGATCGGAGCGATAAAATCCTTTCGGATTGCAATTTTTTAAGAATACAAATTTATTTCCGAAGGACGAGAAGGAGGCAGAGTCAATCTTTTCTTTTCCGCCTCCTTCCGAATTATTTATTCAGCCAAAGGCTTCACTTTATAGCCCGCATCTTTCAGAATCTTAAATATTTCTTTTGCGGCTTCCGACAATGTTTCTTCCGGCGTTGTTTCGGAAATTAACGCCTGTTTCAACCGGCGATCGATAACCTCAATGATTTGAGGAGTTTCCACCAATCGGGGTTGCGCATGAATGAAAGGTGTACTGTCCGCCATAGCTTTCATCCACCAACCGACTTTCGGATCTTGCGACATTTCTTCGTAGACATCCTGTCGAACCGGAATCGCACCGGCTTGTGCATAGTACAACTGAGCATCCTTCGTCATCGCCCATTTGAGAAATGCCAACGCCGCTTCTTTCCGTTCCTTAGGCAGATTATGCGGAATGCTCATCACCCAAATACCGGACATCGTCGCATTTGAGCCGGCGGTAGCACCCGGAACAGGCACGGCGGCAACCTTGCCCTGAACAATAGATTTCTCCGGATTATCAAAATCTGTCGCGACTGCGCATGTCAAAACCATTTGGGCTGCCTTATCACTCGCCATCAGGGCATCCATTTCAGCTTGGCCATTATCCGCGTAATTCGCGGGACCGTATTCAACGCCCAGTTTCAGCCACATTTTCAAAGCTTCCAACGCCTGCGGACTGTTAATCGTCACTTCCCATTCGCCGGTTTGTTCATCCAGCTTAATAATGCTGGTTCCGTAACTGGCAAGAAATGCCTGAAATTCCCAGTTGGGGGGATTCGCCCGGACAACATAGCCCGCAAATTTAGAAGGCTTATTCAGCTTTTGAGCAGCCGCTAAAACATCATCCCAAGTTTGCGGTGTCGCAAGTCCGTTTGCATCAAACAGATCTTTGCGATAGAAGAAAAGCATAATATTCCCATTGATGGGTAGTCCGTAAATTTCACCGTCTTTGGTCGAATATTTTAATTTGTTATCCCATCGGGTTGCCCATTCATATTCGATGATTTGCGGATCGAGTTCAAAATTCGGATCGATCTCTTTGATAGGCGTCACCAATCCATCCGCGTAAAACTGCATATACCATTGCTCATTCAATGTGAGAATATCGAATTCGCTTTCGGAAGCTTGTACCGCATTGCGGGACTTCTCGAGCATTCCATTAAACGGGATACGGTTCAATGTCACCTGATTACCGGTATCCTTGATATATTTGTTGACCAAAGCTTCAAAACCCGGATACCACGGAGATTCATTAATCTGAATCGTAATGGGAGGCAGCGCGGCTTTTGCGGTACTCGGTGCCGGATTAAAACCGGAAAGAACAAAAGAAAGGATGAGTATCAGACTGATACCCCAGATTAATACTGGTTTTTTTATGGTTTGTTTCATAGTTATCTCCTTCATAACTGACTGAACGAATGAAAAAAACGGAAACATGAAAAAATATTTTAGGGAAACCTCCTTTCTGAATTCGGTTTAGCGGGGAGAAACCGCCGTTGAACCTCGGATAATGAGCCGGGTAGGAAGAATTTGTTGAAAGGGCTTTTCATCAATCTCTTTCGTGATCATTCGATAGAGTGTCTTAGCGGCAATCTGCCCTTTTAAAAATGCATCCTGCCTGACGGATGTAAGCGGTGGCGTCGAGAATCGCGCCAGTTCAATATCATCAAACCCGATCACAGAGACATCCTGCGGTACCTGCCAGCCGGCTTCACTTAATCCTTGGACGGCACCGATCGCGATCATGTCGTCTCCGCAAAGGATGGCTGTGGGAGGGTTTGGAGATTTCATAAGTTGTAAAGCAAGGTTTCTCCCGGCATCCGAGGAAAAATCCATATAATAAATAAGGGATTCATCGACCGGAATGCCCTTTTCCGTAAGCGCCTTCTTATAGCCCTTTACCCGCAACCGCACTGAAATCAGATTTTCGGGGCCCGCTAAAAGGGCCATTCGACGATGATTCAATGAATATAAATGGTCGATCGCTTGTTCCATTCCGTCGATAAAATCGGAATCCACCCAACAGGTCGGGTTGTTTTCTTCAGCAATCCGACAGGTAAAAATAGATGGAAAATTATTTTCCGATAGTTCGGGAAGATTCGGATCATTCACCGGAATGCTCATAAAAATCAGTCCGTCTACCAGACGCTGATAATATAAATGGGAGTATGGCATGTCCTTATTTGCAAGATGAATCAGCAAATTGATATTATGCTCTGAAAGGGTTTCGGCGATTCCTCTCATCACTTCATTGAAAAACGGGTGAGAAAAAATATAATTAGCCGAATGCTGAATGACCAGGCCAACCGTGTTGGACCGTCCGTTGACCAAATTTCTGGCGATTGTATTCGGGTAATATCCCAGGTCATCAATTATTCGCTGAATTCGTCTGCGGGTATCTTCGGACACTTCCCCATCGTTATTAACCACTCTGGACACTGTCTTGATCGAGACGCCGGCGATATCGGCGATATTTTTTAATGTGACCATTTGTTTACTGTCTTGCATTCCGAAAAAATCCTTTCACATAGAAAAATAATTTATTTTGATTTCGTTCTTAAAAATATAATTGCGTAGTATAATGACAACGTTATCGACAACGTTGTCATTATACTACCGCAAAAGATAAGGCATGTCAATAGACGATAATCATTGATTTTTTGCAGAAAGACAGATTCAAATTAATTTCGTAAATTATTCGGAGACTTGTCAATTAATTCTCAGGAATCTTCAGGAGGATTCAAAGTATGAACCCATTTTCCCCTTCAGCAAAAATTTTGGAAGTACATGAAACCGAACAAAAAGGGTTTCAGCCTTTAGTCACATTTCAAACATGGCGTGTTGCGATGATGACCGATCTTCAAAGTGAATCGCCGGAGAAATTTTATCGGCTGCAACGACATATGAAAACAGATGAAGTTTTTATCTTGCTTCAGGGGAAATGTATCCTTTTTCTGGCAGACGGCGAAGACCCGATCGAACATCAATTCGCCGAAGATTTGAAATTATTTCGGGTTTATAACGTGAAACAAGGCATCTGGCATTCCCATATTTTGAGTGAGGATGCCAAAGTCATTATCGTGGAAAATGCCGATACCTCTCCAAGTAATTCTCAGTACCTTCAGCTTTCGGACAGTCAGCGGGAACGATTTTCTTTTATGGCGAAAGAGTTATGGGGGACACTTCCGTCTGAATAAGTCCGGTCGATTGTTCGCAAACGTAACCGAACTCTAAGAATTCCCCCGTTCATGTTTCGCATCCGATCTTTCCGGAATGAACGGAACAGATCAATCGGGAATATTTGCGGGGATACACTCGCTTTAAATCTTCTTATTCACAGAAAAGCAACCGGGCGATTTATGACACTTCTATTCTTTTTTCTGAGCTTAGCCGCTTCGACAATCGGGGCAATCAGCGGAATCGGCGGGGGGATTATTATCAAGCCGGTACTGGATGCCACCCATACCTTGAGCATCAGTACAATCAGCTTTCTTTCAAGCTGCACCGTTCTATCCATGTCTTGCGTTTCGATTCTGCGGAATCGCAAACAATCCGTTTCCATCAATTACAAAATGAGTACGTTGTTGGGCATCGGTGCGATTATCGGTGGAATTCTGGGAAAAGAACTGTTTGAAATGGCCGTTTCTCATTTCCCGTCTGAAAATATGGTGGGGGCTTTTCAGGCTTTTGCACTTTTAATCATAACGATAACGGTTTATTTTTATATCCGCCGGCAAAAAAATATTCACACCAAAAGAATTTCGAATCCGCTGCTCGTTATTCTTATCGGGACCCTTTTAGGTATGATCTCCGCCTTTTTGGGGATCGGCGGCGGGCCATTAAATATTGCCGTTCTTTATTACTTTTTCTCGATGTCGGGGAAAACGGCGGCGATCAATTCATTGTATATTATTTTTATTTCACAGGTATCCGGTTTATTCAACCTGGTCGTCTCAAAAAGAATCCCGCCCTTTGACTGGTCGATTTTGCTTCTGATGATGATCGGAGGCATAATGGGGGCGCTCATCGGCTATCGAATCAACCGAAGATTGAGCGATGCACACGTAGAAAAATTCTTCTGCTGCGTTTTGATTTTGATCGGCATCTTGAATATTTGGAATTTTTATCGTTTTGCTTTTTGAAATTTTGCGATATTCTTTTTGCAGACGGACAGACGAATGCGAATTCTTTGTTACATCCCCGGGAAACCTTCAGGAAGGCTCCGAATTTGCGGTTGTTTTTAGGAATTCGTTCTGGGTTCGGCACAGCTTTTGCGAATTTTCAACTGCGTCGATACATACATGCTCAGGGTATTTTGGACTGTTCGATCGATATTTTTTTGTAGGGTCGATACGGCCACTTCGGAAATATAATCGATCGGTATGTTGACCGTAGTCAACGGCGGATTCAGAAATTTTACCGAAGCCAGATTATTAAACCCGACGAGGCTGATCTGAGACGGCACCTTTATTCCATTCATGGATAAGGTTGTTAAGACACCGGTCGCGACATTATCATTCGCTGCAAAAATCGCCGTCGGCAGATCCTTATGCCGATTTAGCAGCTCTTGGGTCATCCGCGATCCTTCGGTGAAAGATAATCGGCTTCCCTCAAAAACCAAATCCGACACATCGATTTGATGATCGCGCATATAAGAAACAAACATATCTTTCCGGCTGTCCAGCGTCTTTTCGCGATTATTCCCCACCACTTCTCCGCCGATAAAGGCGATTTTTCGATGCCCGAGTGAAAACAGATAATCCAATGCTTGTTTGGTTCCCAACTTCGTGTTTACCATGATGGAATCAAATCGTTCTTCATCCGGAGAAGAATCAAGGAAAATAATATTGGACGTAATTTTTGATAATTGTTCAACTTCGCTGATCAGAAAGCGCCCGATGGCAATCATACCGTCGACTTTTAAATCCACGGAGTTTAGATAAACCCCGTTCACATTCACAACCCGAAAAGTATTGATATTTTGCGAGGCACAGTATTTCTCGACGGCGGTCATCAAATACAAATAATACGGGTCCTCCGCCAAATCCGCTTCACTGTACCAATCGACAATCGCAATATTTAATCGCTCTTTGGCGGAAGCCTTTCGACCGTTCTTCTTTACATATTCCAATTCTTCGGCAACGTTTAAAATTCTTAATTTTGTGGCGGTGGTGACGCTGATTGTCGGATCATGATTTAAAACACGCGAGACAGTAGCGGGAGAAACACCTGCAGCTTTAGCTATATCTCGCATTGTCGCCATAGAAAACCCTCCGAATTCATTAATCGTTCTATATGGTACCTGTTTTTTTTATTTTGTCCATATCTTTATGAGTATTATATAACTACCCGAGAGTATTTAGTAAACATTTATCTCTTGATTAGTAAATTAGTACGAATGTAACAGGATATATATTACTAAATAATATTGACCTCCCGCCGTAAAACGATTAAATTCAAGGTACACAAGCGCTTTTGTGAAAGAATATACTTTCAGAAATTCAGGAGGGAAAATGAAAAAAACTTTTGTCTGTTTACTTGTAATTGCGCTGTTTGCGACCGTTTTCGGCGCGGTCAGCGCTGAGAATTCAGACGGTAAAATTACCGTCTGGGCATGGGATCCCAGTTTCAATATTGCAATCATGAAAGAAGCGGCTGCCCGCTACGAGGCAATAAATCCCGACGTTAAGATTGATATAGTCGAAATGGCAAAAGCGGACGTTGAGCAGAAATTGAATACGATTCTGGCCGCCAAAACCACCGAAGGGCTGCCGGAAATCGTACTAATTGAAGACTATAACGCTCAGAAATATCTGCAATATTATCCGGGATCATTTGCGGATCTGACGACTAAATTCAATTACGATGATTTCGCCGCATATAAAGTCGGTGTCATGACGCTGGACGGAAAAGTCTACGGTGTTCCGTTTGATTCCGGTGTAGTCGGATTTTTCTATCGTTCGGACATCTTGGCGGAAGCCGGCTTCAAAGCGGAAGATCTTAAAAATATCACTTGGGACCGATTTATCGAAATCGGCAAAACCGTAAAAGAAAAGACCGGCAAATATATGTTGGGCTTCCAGAATACGGACGGCGGTATTATGCGCATTATGATGCAATCCGCCGGAAAATGGTATTTTGACGAAGAAGGCAAACCGGCATTGATCGGCAATCAGGCATTGGTCGAGGCTTTCGAGCTGTATAAAAAGATTGTTGATTCGGGAATTGCCAAACCCACCAACAACTGGAACGAATGGGTCGGAACCATCAACACCGGTGAGAGCGCATCCGTGACAAGCGGTGTTTGGATTGTCGGATCCATTAAGGCAGCCAAAGACCAGAGCGGCTTATGGGATGTTGCGCCGGTACCGCGATTGAGCACCATTGACAGTAAAAATGCATCCAACCTCGGCGGTTCGAGCTGGTACATCCTCGACAAATCAGCCGATAAAGATGCCGCGATTGATTTCATGCAGAAGATTTATGCCGGCGACAAGGACTTTTATCAGACGATTCTGATCAACAACGGTGCCGTAGGCACCTATCTGCCCGCCGCGACCGGTGAAGCTTATTCAACTCCGGATGAATTTTTCGGCGGCAGAGCGATCTACGAAGATCTGAGCGCTTGGATGAAGGAAATTCCTCCGGTCGATTACGGAATCTACACCTATGAAGCCGATGCGGCAATTATGGCTCAGATGGAAGCTGTCTGCGCCGGCACCATGACGATCGATGACGCCATTAAAGCAGCCGAAGCACAGCTTGAAAATCAAATTCAATAACATAATTCTTTGGATTGCCACTCACCTCGCCGGTGGGTGGCAATCACTTTAAATAAAGGATCAATACAAAATGGGAAAAAAGCTCAGCATGAAAGGCTGGTTGTTTATCAGTCCGGCATTGATACTTTTAGCGGTTTTTCTGGTATATCCGATCATATATTCGTTTTACCTGTCTTTTACATCCACAAAAGGCATCATCAGTTCTTTTGTGGGATTTAAGAATTACATTCGATTGACAAAAGATCCCATGTTTTTGTTGGCACTAAAAAATACGGGAATTATCTTGGTAATACAGGTGCCGATTATGTTAATCAGCGCCTTAATTCTGGCAAATATTCTCAATGATCGAAAATTGGCTGGACGCGGCATTTTCAGAACAGCCATTTTTCTGCCTTCCGTTACATCCTTAATTGCTTATACCATCTTATTTAAGATGCTTTTTTCTTTTGACGGGATTATTAACC
>Ga0255343_1005294_pt1 | contig 12139 bp, 8 predicted proteins | sample wastewater_treat_4_FD_192413 | JGI IMG/M metagenome (GOLD analysis project Ga0255343, IMG submission 192413) | Wastewater microbial communities from Lulu Island WWTP, Vancouver, Canada - plant16 | ecosystem: Engineered > WWTP > Wastewater > Unclassified | place: Canada: Vancouver, British...
CCACAAAATTCCAAAAACTCCTCAGAGTAAAATTTCCAATAAAAAGACAGCGTTTTAGCGTTTGGCGGGATACAGAACTTCTGGGTTATGTTGCCCATGTCCTTTGTAAAACCCAAGCCGGTGGAGATAATCCCCATAAATTTTCCATTTATGGGCTTCGTTTCCCCAAGACCGGTAATCACGCGCCCATCACCCACCCTGTTCCAAGCGGAAAGCTCACCAGCCTCAAAACCAACATTGAGCAGCTCATAATCTGATATATCCAGGTTTCTAGCTCCAAAGAGCCTAAAAAACGAGCCCACGTTAGATGTGTCCTGAGCGCCCACCCCGTAAGCTTCGCCACTAGTCATCCGCTGTTCAATCATCCGACTAAAGAACTGGCTGCCATATTTGAAGGCAAACAGGCTTGAAACCCAGTTTGTGTAGCCTACAACAGCCTTAGCACCAGCACCAAAAAACTCGGCAGCCAACGTCCCGTTATAAAGCGTGCGACATGCCCCAAGATAAATCAGGCTATCTGGGAAGCGATTGTTTTCGGAGTAATAACCAATAAATTCAGGGGTAACACCGTACGTACGATCACCCATTACCACACGCCCAGCCGCCAAGTCAGCGTGTGTGCGATCAAGGCATACACCAGAGGCTTCGGTGACATTCTCTACAAAAGGCGTCGTAATAATACATTCTGAACCGTAATCGCAATCTGCTAGGCCTTTACAAGACTTGGTTGCTTGGGCAAGTAACGAGCAATTCACAGGTTCTCCAGACCATATGATTTCCTGGGCACCTGGATGCCTCCAGTTCATTTCTTGCTTTGCCTTTGCAGACAAGGTCTCAAAATAGACATCTCCATGCGTTGCGATCGCTACAATTCCATAGCTACCTAGCCTGCGAAAGGCGCTAAGATTTGCGGCAGACGAGTTTAATGGGCCATGAACATTGAACGATGGACACTTGACATTGTTTGCCACATTAGAGATCAGCATGGTTTCGTCATTTGGAGCAAAATCAGATACAAATGGCGACAAAAGCAAAATATCTTTCGAATTAATCGGTTGTACATTCAGCACCGGTGAAGAAACAGTTGCAAGCCCACCAGTCCCATCAGCAGCCCCAGACCCCCTGTAGCCCTCCTCTGTCAGGTTTAAGGCACCAACCACCCCATCATCAAAGCGCACCCACAGCCCGCCAGTCTCTTCAGCATCGCCAACTTCCTTTACAGCCGGGTCTCTTGAAAGCACGTTTATCGCCGCAACACGCGCTGCTCCCATGTCTCTGAGGTCACTGTAGGTGGTATCATAAGCAATCCTGGCATCCCCCAAAGTTCTTTGATGGTTAGAACACGCCGTCTGGGTAATACGAGGTAAGCACTCGAAAGTAACCAAAGTTGATTTGACTAGTGGGCCCCCCTCCCTTTGCGCAGCCACTCTGAAATATTTCTTTCCAGGCTCGGTGCAAGCCATATTCAGTTTTACGGTAAACACCCCGTCTCCCTGAATTTCGTCGCCAGAAGTCTCGACTAGGCCGTCATCCAGCATGAACCCACGAGCATCCGAGCCGTTACCTTGGGCGTCCACTTCCCACAGCGAAAGGGTGGCAGAGCTAAACCCACCAAAATGGCCAGAAGCCATGGTCGCATATGCCTCCCCACTTTGACCCACAAAAAATGCTGGAGGGGTTATCTTGGGCTGGCTCGCAAGCGACAAGCTTGGGGTCTGGGTTACAACGATCACATCAGAAACGGTAATCTCAGTTTTACCATCGCGCGCTTTTCCAGTTGCATGAACGGTGATGCGGTTATCACCCTGCTTAAGCAAAACTGGAGCAGAAAGCCAATAAGAAGAATCATTGGAAAATGTAACTACACCTGAACTACCGTCTTCCAAGGTCCACTTCATAGACTCGACTGGCCCAAAAACAACACCAGTCAGTGCAACCATACCACCCGTGGTAGAGGCCTGCCCCCTAGCACCAGGCCCAGTTATCCTGACTAGCAGGTCTGCGGCCGGGCCATCCGCTGACACCGGAGGCACATACCCACGGTCATGAGCAACTACAACATCTGGGGCTTCATAATCATCAGCTATGTCCGGCGTTTCAATATCTATATTACCAAAATCACGATTACCGCCGGTATCAGTGGGTAGATTCTCACCAGTACAAGCAACAAAAACCAAAGCTAGCAGAATCAGCATATAAGTGCGAGCCATCAAAATCTCCACACAAGACACACAGTGCGGATTGTAAAGGACCAAGGGCATCTTATCCAGCCCAAAACGAATCTAATCCAGTCCTAGTTGAGTTGTGAGTTAACGACTCCGGGCACCAATTCCAGAGGAACCGCCACGGCTGGAGCCAAACGAGCCACCACGGCTAAATCCAGAGGATCGACCAGAAGACACAGAGCTTGAGCGAGACGAAGGTTTGCTGATTGAAGACGAACTACTGCTTGAAGAGCTGCTGGAGCTGGATGGAGCGGCATAGCTGGAGCGCGAACTATAGCCAGAATTGGAAGAGGTAATGCTCCTGGCGCTAGACCTAGACGGAGCAGCATAGCTGGAACGCGACCCAGAAGCAGCGCTTGAAGAGGTCACAGCCCGTGAAGGGGCGGCAGACCTGGACGGAGCAGCATAACTGGAACGCGACCCAGAAGCAGGGCTCGAAGAGGTCACGGCCCGTGAAGGGGCGCTAGACCTGGACGGAGCAGCGTAGCTGGAACGCGACCCAGAAGCAGCGCTTGAAGAGGTCACAGAACCATAAGCCCGGTTAGGTGCTTGATAGGAACTGGACGGCTGCCTGGGGTCAGGAGTCGTTTTTGGAGCGGCTGGCACGTTGCGTCGCAGCCTATCAGTATTTTGCTGCATCCTACGCTGCTTAAGCACATCCTGGCTGGGAGTGCTTGTCGTAGATTGCTGAGACTGGGACGGCGTCACAGGCCTTCTTTCCAGTGTAGGAGCCACCCTATCAACTTTGGGAGTCCTGACATCACTTGGCCGGACACCAACATTCGGCATGGTTCTGGTTGTGGTCGGCACGGGCCTAGTAACAGAAGGACTGACTGTAGTCGGCGCAGGCCTAGTCACAGAAGGATTGACTGTGGTCGGCGCGGGCCTGGTCACAGAAGGATTGACTCTTTGAATTGTGGTGCCCATTGAATCCCTGCTGACGCCCTGAGTACCACCAACACTTGAAGCGCTGGGACGCACCACACCAGGATTTACAGCTCCCCCCATAGATTTTGGCTGCCATGTTGCCGCGGCGCGAGACGTTGTATCAAGTCGAACCGGAGCAGGAGCGACGGCCTTGCTAGCACCAACTGATCGACCAACTGGAGCAGTCACCTTCATTTGGTTGCTCTTGACCTGTCTGATAGTCGTTGCCCTAGCATCAACATAGGATTTGGGCGTATCAAAAAGAGCCTTCTTTGGCTGCATTCTCGCAGCATTGGTGCCACTTACAGACACTCTGTCCAGTTTAACTTCCCTAATGTCGTGCCCACCACGCTGAGCGATAAAGTTCCGACTGCTGAGCACATCCTTTGAGCCACCTGGAATCTGGCTGACATCGCCTCTTGTGTGGGCAGCGTTAAACTCCCTGTCGATCAAGGCGGTATCGCGTACCCTCACCTCGGAGATATCGTGCGATCTTGGTTGATTGCGACGTCTGTCACTCCTGTCACCTCGTGGCGGCGGACCACGTCTACCATCACGATAAAAGTCGTCATAACCAACCATCACACGACCACGACGATAGTCTCTGCTGTCTCGACGACCAGCGCGGTATCCATCCCAATATCCGTCGTTGTAACCGTGGGCATAGCCTTTTCTGTATCCCCAAGTCCATCCCGGGTCATAGGGATACCAACCAATCCACGAAGGACCGTAATAAAATGAAACAACGGCCGGACGCCAGACCCAAAGGGGATCAGGTATCCAGACCCAACCATACAGGCGACTGTGGCGCCAGTGACCAAAGTGGTCGGTCATATAGCCCCAAGGATCATAGGAATACCAGGTCCATCCATAGGAGGTCCAATACCAATAACCACGGGAATAAGGAGACCAGTCAGTGGCGACGCCATATGGAACGAATACGCGGTCACCAGAGATAACCACCCAACGACCAAGTCCATCTAAGTCACTGTAATGGGTCACCCTGTTTGAAATCCGTTCATTAATCAAGACGATTGAGTCGGTATCACTGCTCCAGCGGGCTCTGACTGAAATGACAACCCTAGATGGGAGGTTCCAGGGGACATAAAAGTTAACCCCGTATTCAGTGGTTTCAAAATTTGAAACGGACCCGCATTGGGTGGAAGCATCACAGCGATCTCCAGGCGCTACGTTGGAAGTCCAAATGAAATCGCTGACTTCTCGATAGGCATATTCCATCGAGCCTGATGCGTCATACCAGACTTCGTCTGCAACTAAAGAGACCGTTTGGCCAGGTTGCACCAAAATTTCGCGTGTTTGCCCAGTCGCGTCTAGCTGACCGTCAATTGCGATGATCCTGACTGACTGAGCAACCGCGGGTTTGATGATGAAAAAACCAAACAACAAAACTGAAGTAAAAAGCAGCGTTTTAAGCTTTGTATCCATACGGCACCTCCTGATTTGGTACCCGCCCACCAAAGTAATTGCAATTGGGCAAACCTAGACACAGACGAAAAAGTCTGAAAACTATTCTACCGTTTTTTTTGCAGTTTGATCTCGGCTTCTGAGCGACGCAGATACATCGGCTCCAAGGTGGCAACATCTGCGTGCGGTAATTTTGACCCCAACACTGCCATTACAGCTGCTTTCACGTAGTTTTCGTGGGCAGCGGCAAACGTGATGCGCTGGGGCAATGCAGCCAAAAATGCTTGGCACCAAGCGGTAATGCCCTCGCCAACAGCCAAAACGGGGCCGGTTGGACAGATACTGGCTACTTGGTTGGCAAATTCATTGGGACTGCTGATGGTTGGGGCGATTAGTTCGTTGCCCGAGCTGTCGTAAAGGGCTGCATAGACTTCGTTTTTTTTAGCATCTAGGGCGGCCATCACTGACGCGGTCTTGCCTAGATGGGGGGTGGCTAAGGCTAAAAGACTGGAAACTCCAACTATTGGACGATTTAGTGAAAGTGCTAGGCCCTTCATGGATGCCATCGCGATGCGAACGCCTGTGAATGATCCAGGGCCGACTGAAGAGACAATCAAGTCGATGTCGGCGGGAGTCAGCTTTCGGGACTGAAGCATGTGGGCTATGTCGTCTAGGATGCGCCTTGAGTGGCTGTTTCCATCGGACAAAAGCATGGATTCAGCGGTAATAACGTCCCCTTCAAGCAGGGCAATGGAGCCCACTTTGGTGGATGTGTCACAAGCCAGAACTACTGGACGTTGTACCGCAGTCTTGCTAATCACAGTTAACCTGGAGGTTTTAATTGGGACAAAGAGCCCCATTTTCGAGCGATATCATTTGCAAATACTACAACCATCAGGGCCAGTAGTAGGGCCAGCCCGATGTACTGCAGGATTACTCTGCCCTTTAGGCCCATTGGTTTGCGCATGATGGTTTCGATGGCAAAAACAACTATGTGACCGCCGTCAAGTACTGGAATTGGCAAGAGATTCAGGATACCAAGGCTGACAGACAGCCACGCGAGGGCCTGGAAAAACGGGGCCCAGCCCATTGAGCCGGCGTTGGATGCGATGTCGTAGATCATGATTGGGCCGCCCATTTCTTTTACGGAGACGCGCCCGGTGACCAAGGCCTTCAAAGATGCGAGTGTTTTTGCGACTATGCTGAAGGTCTCGTCAACGGTTTGTATGGCTGCATATCGAAGCCTGGATTTGTTGGGGATGTCGTCTGGGGTGACGACTACGCGGGAAACTTTGGCGCCAAACTTGAGGTACTTTGGAACCGCGGCTCCTGGTACCCAATTTGGGTTGGCTAGGGATAGCTCGACTTCTTGCTTTTCGCCATCGCGAATGATGGAAATCCGCCTGACTGCTGCTGGGTCTCTGCTGAGTCCTTCTACGAAGAATCCCCAATCAGACATGGGAGTTCCATCTAGGGCGGTAAGTTGGTCGCCTTCCTTGAGGCCAGCCAAGGCCGCGGGAGATTCAGGGTCTAGCCACTGGAGCACCATCTGGCCGTTGATGAGGCCTGCGTCAACATCTTGTCCTAGGGGCCCTAGCGATAGTTCCCTGCTTTCACCTGGTGTGGCTACGTCAAGTTCAGTTTTGGCGACCACAAATTTGACGGTTCTGTCTTTTGCATCAATGGCAGCCTTGATTACTTCTTCAAAGGAGCTGGCGTTTTTGCCATCAATTGAGACGATTGCGTCAAATTTTCCAAAACCAGCCAATTCTGCTGGAGAATCAGGCAAGGGTAGAACAATAGGTAAGGCTCTATCTAGGGTCACCCCGATGCGCCCAACCGTTTTGTTCATGCCTATTTCTTTAAGTCCGGCAAGTTCGACGGCCTTTGGAACAACATTGAAGGTCATCAGTTCGCCGTCTCGATCTACCTCAAACTCCAGGTTAGCGCCTGGATTGGAGGCAACGGCACCGTGCATCTCCCACCAGTAGTCGACTGTTTTACCGTTAATTTTCGTTACCCGGTCGCCTGGACGTATTCCAGCCTCCCAGGCGGCGCCATCAACCGAGGCTGAGCCTAGTAAGGAGGGCGCCAGCTGGGAATGGCCTAAAAACATAGGGAAAAAGATTAAGAAAGGCAGAATCAGGTTAAATACAGGACCGGCTAAAACGATGAGGACCTTGCGCCAAGTGTCAGTTGTTAAAAAGCCTTGTTTTCTTAGGTCTTCTGGTAGCTCCTCAGAGGGGTCGTCTCCCAAGAATTTTACATAGCCACCCAAAGGAAGCAGGGACAGCCAGTATTCTGTGCCTTTGTATGTAAATCCAAGTAGTTTGGGGCCAAAACCGATGGAAAAACGCAAAACAGTAACCCCAACCATGCGTGCCACAAGGAAGTGACCAAGTTCATGAAAGAAGATCAGGGCACCTAGAAAGATAATAAAGTAGAGCAAGCGGGGCACTCCCGGAAATAGCCGAATGGGAATGTAACCACTGTAAGCGTTTAGTGCAACGGTTGGGGCGGAATTTTGGTGTGAAATTTGGGGGCGGGGGCAGGGGCGGGGACAGGGGCGGGGACAGGGGCGGGGGCGGGGGCGGATACAGGGGCGGGGACAGGGGCAGGTTACACATTGGATGTCAATTGGTTGGTGGATTTTTGGGTTCTGGGCTTGACAGAGAGGGAGGGAAAACATTAAAAGATCTGGCCGCGTTGTTGTGGTGTCTTGTGGCTTTCGAGGGCGTCATGCGAAACATCTTTGCTCTAGTTGCGCTTCTTGCTGGTTTTGTGGCCTGTTGGCCTGAAAGCTATGTTGAATATCAGCCTGATGTTGCGCACATTAGCAGCGCTATCGTAAATGGAGAGCTAGAAACTGGTTTTCCAGCGGTAGGTGCGCTTGTTATCATGACTGACGACTTTTATCACGGAAGCATTTGTACTGGAACTTTGATTGCGCCGGAATGGGTGTTGACCGCTGGCCATTGCGTTAAGCCACCACCTGATCAACCTGAAGCCCTGTTTTTTAATCCTGACTTTATACGATTCTTTATCGGCAATAACGCCCAAGAAACGGGGCGCCACCAGCCCCCTGCCGAAGGACGGGATGTTAAAATCGAGGAGTTTTTCCCCTTTCCACAGTACGAACCAAAGGGATTGGTTGGAAGGGATGATGTTGCGCTGGTAAAACTAGCCACTCCTGTTACTGACGTCGATCCGATGCCTTTGAACCTGCGATCACTTACACAGTACGATGTCCAGGCTCCCATCAAGTACGTTGGCTTTGGGGTCGATGATGGCAGAAGGTCAACAGGAAGTGGGATAAAACGGACTATCACCCGACCTGTGTCATTTATAACTGATTTCACCTATCTGGCTGAGAATAGGGATGGAGGAACCTGCTTTGGTGATAGTGGAGGACCAGGATTTCTGGCCGATGGGCAGGGTGGATATAGCCTCGCTGGTGTTGTTTCCGCTGGAACAAGCACAGGTGGCTACAGCGTAGACCCATGCGAAAATGGAACTGGATACTACATGAGGGTTGATGCGTTTGCTTGGTGGATTACGGAAGTTACCGGCATCCAGTTTCCCTCTTGTGAAGGGACAGGCCAGTGCTACTGTGAGCAGGCATGTCGAGTCGATGGCACCTGTGATAACTCCAAGTGCAAGACTATGAGCTGCCTTGAGGGGCTGTCTTGCATCGCTTTGTGCGAAGCTGGAGACAATGCTTGCGCAAACGATTGTCAGTTGCTGTCTTTACCTGGGGCCAATTCCCTTTTGGGAACGGTCTGGTACTGCATAGATGGTAGATGTCCTGAGGGAAAAGCAGATAGAACCACGTGCATATATGAAAAATGCAGCGACAAGATGGACAAGTGCACCGCCAATGGAGAACCGACATTTGATTGTAACGCCTTGAATGTGTGCTTAAATCGCTGTGTCGATGCGGATGATTTTTGTGAAGAGAGCTGCTTGCTGATGGCAAATGATGAGGTCCAAGCTAGACGCGCCTCAATGGTTGAGTGCCTCAGTAACAATTGTCAGCTGATTCCGGATCAAGCTGGAGTCTTGTCCGACTGTGCCAAAGAAAAGTGCGCCTTACAGATGGGCGAATGCTTACCAGATGTACCGGATGTACCAGATGAAGAGCCAAGCGAAGAAGTCATCTCAGAAGATGTGACGCAAGACGACGTCATCGATAATGAGCTTGATGAAAATGACGCCTATGCTGAGGTTGATTCGACTGCTGATAACGGAAGCGAAGTAAGCGATCTGGAGCCTATAATTGATGAACTAGATGGCGGTTGTAACGCTGGAAGTAAGCCTGCCCCCATGTTCTTTGTGTTGTTTGCTGGTCTGCTTTTGGTTGCCCTTCGCAAGCGGGCCTAATATTCCCACCACTTAAACTGCAGAGGCCTTGGACATGTCTTTGAAAGTCGCCCCATCGGTAATTGCTGGTAATCAGGCTGAATTAGGCCTTGAGATTAAGCGAATTGATGAAGCTGGAGCTGATTTGATCCACCTGGATGTCATGGATGGTCATTTTGTGCCAAACCTGACGATGGGACCTGGTGTGGTAAAAGACTTGCGGTCATATACTGGGCTTACGTTTGATTGTCATCTGATGCTTTCGCAACCTGGCAAATACATTGAAGCTTTTGCCAAATCGGGTGCAGATAGGATTTCGGTGCACGTTGAGGTTGCAGGCGTTGGTGAGGTACTAAAAGGGATAAGGGCACTTGGCAAACAAGTTGGATTGGTGATCAATCCCAAAACGCCTGCAAGTGCAGCTGATCGATATTTGGAAGACATTGATTTCCTGTTGGTAATGACCGTTGAACCTGGCTTCTATGGGCAAAAGCTGATTTTTGATGCCCTTGACAAGGTACCTACCTTGCGGCAGACTCTGCGCACTTTGGGGCGTGACATTCCCATCCAGGTTGATGGGGGTGTGACCATTGAGAATGCTTACCAGATCGCACAGGCTGGGGCTGATGAGGTCGTTGCTGGTGCGGCGGTTTTTAAGGCAGCAGATTATAAAGCCGCTATTTCGAGGCTGAAGAATCCTGTTGCAGTTTCTTGATTTTTCGGGGCGTAGCGCAGCCTGGTAGCGCACATGGTTCGGGACCATGGAGTCGCTGGTTCAAATCCAGTCGCCCCGACTGATTCTTTAAATAAGTCTGTTAGAGTATTTGTGCTTTGGGAAATCTGTAATAAGGAGATGATATGAGCTGGGAATGTTTGACTTTGACCTTTGATGGGCCTGTTGCAGTTTTAACGATCAGTCGTCCAAAAGTGCTTAATGCCATTAATGACCAAGTGCTGACTGAATTGTTGGCTGTGACCAAAGAACTTGCTGTCAATGCTGATGTGCGAGCCCTGGTCTTAACTGGTGAAGGCACCAAGGCATTTGTTGCTGGTGCTGATATCGCGGCTATGGCTGAGATGGATGCAGACCAGGCCTTTGAGTTTTCCCGCAAGGGACAGGCGGTGTTTGATGCGATTGAAGCACTGCCTTTTCCGGTGATAGCCGCGGTCAATGGATTTGCGCTTGGTGGTGGCAGTGAACTGGTGTTGGCGTGCGACATTGTTTACGCGTCGGAAAACGCCATTTTTGGGCAACCTGAAGTCAAGTTGGGTGTGGTGCCTGGGTTTGGAGGAACAGCACGGCTAGTAAGGGTAATTGGGCGAAACAATGCCTTGGAATGGATCTTAATGGGGGATAACGTTAGTGCGGCGGATGCCTATCGAGTTGGGTTGGTCCAAAAGGTGGTGCCGCAAGAAGAGTTGATGCAAGTTGCAATGGCTGCGGCTCACCGCCTAGCTGGGCTGGGACCGCTAGCGGTAAGGACAGCTCGTTCGTTAGTAAAGAAAGCACAGGAACTGCCATTGGAGCAAGCCTTGGAGGCAGAGGCAACAGCTTTTGCAGGTCTGTTTAAAGGGCACGACCAAAAAGAGGGCATGCAAGCATTTTTGCAACGCCGCAAACCCGAATTCAAAGGCAACTAGCCTGGCCCTGGCACAGCCGAACCAACAATCACAGTGCTATTCATGCGAAACGCTCTGCCTCATAATGAGACAGAGGGTGTGTAAAAAAAACGATCTCACGAGGCACCATCCTGCAGACGCGCAACTTCGGGCGCCCCTATTGGCCATTGGCGCCTACGCTGCGCTGTCGCCTGGCCAACAGGGGCGCAGGGCCAAGGATCCAAGGATCCAAGGGGCCAAGGATCTAGCGCACCGACCTCGCGAGGCGGAACCCAAGGTAGAAGTTGCGGGAGCGCGGATCGTAGCTGTTGCGATTAGCTGCCCGCACGCTCCAGGCGCCGATGTACCAGGAGCCGCCGCGAAAAACCCGGTAAGAGCCCGTAGGTGATTCCCAAGCTAAACCATCAGTTGGGGCACCATTGTAACTATCATGGTACCAATCCTGAACCCACTCCCAAACATTACCTGCCATATCACACAAGCCGTGAGTGGTGTTACCTTTGAGCTTGCTACAAACGGGCCAAGTACTATCACGACCACAGCCATAACCACTACCATCATTCATTACAGCACGCTCACAAGTAGCATCTTCATCTCCCCAAGGATACTTCCAATCTCGACCACCACTACGGGCGGCATACTCCCATTCTGCCTCACTAGGTAAACGAGCGCCTGCCCAGCTCGCAAAGGCTTGGGCTTGATCCCAATCAACGCAATTAATAGGATGCTTGCCACGATCAGATTGGCCCCAGTTACACCACTCACTAGTGCTAGGAGCAGTGCAAGCACCTGCATCAACACAAGCCCTATACTGATCAACGGTCACCTGGGTTTTACCCATCTCAAACGTAGGCACCATCACAATATGAACTGGCATTTCATCAGAGTCCCCATCCTCAGACCCCATATTGAAACTTCCGCCTGGAATTCGTACCCATTCGATACCAGTATCATTGGGAATACATTGGCCGTCGTCATTGCATTTTTCATGGGCCTCACATTCGCCACAGGAAGTGCCACAAACCGGATCAAGGCCGCATTGTCGCGGGCTACATGCAGGGACACACCCCTCAGCTACGCACTGGCCGTCAGAATTGCACGTTTTACCTTCCGGACATTGTCCACATGACTGCTCGCACACCGGATCAGGACCACAAACTCTATCGCCACAGTCTGGTGTGCAGGATGGCCCAGTATAGGAGTCTTCTTCCGGACCCATAGGCACTCCACCTAAAACCCATGCACGGTGGGCGGAATCATCGCACCCAGCAATGGATGTCATGGCCAGAGCCAAGGACAGGATGGCCAAGTATTTAAAGACATGCATTGACTACTCCTCTGAAATCAATGGTCTATTCCACATCAGATGACCATTGGTAGCACATGTTTAAAGTGAATGCTAGTTTAATTTGAAACTTCACCCAACGGGAACCAACTGCGTCGGGTCCCCGCCCCTGCTTCCCAGCCTTTGTCCCCTGGACACTGGCACTATACCCCCGTTAGTACTAGAATAAAAACTGCCTTATGCTCAAGACTGTTTTTGGGAGGTTTCGCATGAGAGTTATGCCAACTATCTTTGTTAA
>Ga0255343_1005295_pt1 | contig 12137 bp, 6 predicted proteins | sample wastewater_treat_4_FD_192413 | JGI IMG/M metagenome (GOLD analysis project Ga0255343, IMG submission 192413) | Wastewater microbial communities from Lulu Island WWTP, Vancouver, Canada - plant16 | ecosystem: Engineered > WWTP > Wastewater > Unclassified | place: Canada: Vancouver, British...
CCCTTCTGCGCCGGATCAAGGTACAGGGCATTTACGCCATTCAACGCGTATTCCAGCACGCGCCCACCGGCCAGCGGCGTAAGCACCACACGCACGCCGACATCATTTTCCAGCACCAGACATCCATCGTAACCGAAAAACTCCATGGCGTTTGACTTCATATCCCCCATCGTACACGCAAGAGGCTCGCGGCTGTATGAGGCACATTGTCCGTCGCGCCGGGACGTGGGACGCCCCTCAGGCCATACTTGTCCGGAGGCGTTTCGAAAAAGAGCGCCGACAGCTTCCTACCAACGGCAACCGGTTCCGCCGTGGCGGGCAGATCTCTCTGGAACGTCCCGATTGGGTCGAGCGACGTTTTGCGGATGAGTTCATCAACCGGGGTCACCGCCGTCTCGACGTGTCCGTCATCGTAACCGATCGTGCAGATGATGTAGCGGTCCTTGCAGACGAACTGCGGGTGCGGGTCAGGATGAATGCGTGAAGGCTTGTCCTTCGGGCAGATCGACGGACGGTAGGAGAAGAGATGGATGCCACGGTTGGTCTTGCGATTGTGGAAATAGACCTGCCAAGCACATCCGCGCCACCAACCGCCAACGGAGATATCCGAGACGACATAATTACGATCACGACTCATGAAGGCATGCGTTCCCTTGGGAGAGACGATCTGCTGCTGTCCGGTCTTGAGGTCGTGATACCAGACTCCCGTAGGCGCACACCAGTAAAAGCCCTCGCCCTGCTCGTCCCAGCGTTCATGCGTCGCATACTGCGATTTCGCCGGCACCATTGTCAGCTTCCCCGGTTCACACAGTTGTAGCCGTGGATAGGGCTTGCCGGGATTCTTCTTGTCCCAGTCGCGAAGCTCGTCATGGAGAACCCCCTTCGAGTCCGTCCAGGGCACACACTCCCAGCAGCACAGCGCGATGTCATTGCGCACCGGATTGATCTGTCCGTGGTTGATGTGGGGCAGCATTCCCGCATCATACCACTTCGTGTATGCGCCGGTCTTGATGTTGAGGACGCCCATGATGTGGTCATCGTCCGCCTGAGTATCGAGAAACGCAAGCGTGCGGTCGTGCGAAAGCGTGAGGTGGGTATAGTAACGCACCTTGGTGCGCCCCTTCGTCAGTTCCTCCGGCATCCGGCACACGACGACCTCCGCCATTGGATCTTTCAGCAGCTCGCGCTTAAAAAGCAGGTTGTTTTCAGGATTGTTCTTATCGAAACGCGCATAATACAGTTCGTCGTTCTCGACATCGAGGAAGGGAGTCTGTGAGCCGATGCCCTCGAGCTTGTAGACCTTCTCGGTCTGCATGTCGACCACCGCCTTCTCCCGCGAACGGTTCCTGCGCTCCTTCTTGTTCCGGTAGACGCCGTAGGACGAATATTCGTTATCGCACCAGTCGATCACGAGAAAACGTCCGTCATCTGTCATCGAACGCGAGGTGAAGTAGAGTTGTTTCTGGTTCTCGCCCGCGACACCGGGCTTGAGCAGATAGCTGACGACTCCGCTCTGCGGATCGACGTGCTTCGTAAAAAGCTCCGAGTTTTCGGGCGTCTTTATAGAATTGGGGGTTGCATCCGCGCACGTCTGTTGTCCCTCGGCAACGTAGGGAACTATAACTGAGCAGTAGGTTGCGATCAAGGCCGCCAGCCGAAGTGTCGTCATTCCATCTGTCTCCGATCGACAGACGAGTATCACAGGCGAACTGTCGAAAATCAAGCGTATTTTGTAATCGATTAGTGACAGGGCATGCGAGTTTAGTGCGTGGTTTGTGTATGCGCAGTCGGGCGCGGGCGTCCCCGCCCGCTCTGTGAAAGGCCGATTGAGATTCCGATGCGCGGTATGGTTCCCAGGGGAGCAAAAACCCCGTAGCATGGGCGTCCCGCCCATGAAACACGGGCAAGATGCCCGCGCCACACCCTTTTGCAAGACACGTTGTTGCGGGCGAGGACGCCCGCGCTCCGACTCCCTGCTCCCCTTTTCACCAGAAACGCAGTGTCTTCGCACACTCCTGTCACTAACCGATTACGAAACAGCCTTGCATGAAACATTGCCAGCGAGTACGTTTCTGTCGTAAACTGCCCCCATGATTGAGCGAGGTTTCTTTTTCTGTCGAGTTGGGTTCTGTGTCCTGTTCGCAGGCGGTTTATCCCTGTTTGCTTCGGATGCGAAGCCTTCGGTGCGTGTCGTGTTTCCAGCGTCAGGCGCATGGGTGTCAACCTCCTCGCAAACCTATCTGATCGGTTCTATCACACCGCCTGACACGCCGCTGACGGTCAACGCGCAAACCGTGACCCCGTGGCGCACCGGCGGCTTTATCTGCATGGTCAAGGTCGTTCCCGGCACCAATACGGTCGTCCTGCGTGCCGGTGCCACCGAGCTTCGCCACACGTTCCGCACGCCCGACCCCGCCGCTCGTTCTGATGACGAGGTCGGTCTGCGTGCGCTCGAACCGGTGCAACCGCTCGGCGTCTATACCGGCGAAAACGTGCGCCTCGTCTGCCGCGCTCCGGCCGGCCGCCAGGTCTTCGCCGCCGTCGGCGAGCGTACGGTGCCCTTGGTGCCCGACGGCGCGACCCCCTCCCGTTATACTGCGACGCTTTCCTTCCCCGCGCCGACCGAGGACGTGCCGGTGGTTTTCTATGCGGATGGTCTCGCGGATGCCCCGGCCGCCTCGATCACTGCGCGTGCGGCGTGGCCCGCGCATACGGTGACCGGACCGCTCTTTGCCGCGCGCGCCCGCACAGAACCGGGCGGGGGCGATACCGCCGCCTTCCTGACGCCCGGCCTGCATGTGCAAGGTGCCGGTTTTGTCGGGGGGCATACCCGCTTCTGGTTGGAAGGCAAGCGGTGCTTCACCGACAGCGGCCATCTTGCCGCGGCGCCAGATGTCCCGCTGCCGCCGCGGGATCTCGCCCCGCCTGACCTGACCGCCGGCTTCGCCATGCGCCCGCCGACCGGCCGTCCACCCGCCGAGATTCTGATCGTGCTGGACCCCGGCCACGGCGGCCCTTCCACCGGTGCGATCGGTCCCACTGGCGTGACCGAGAAAGAGGTCAATCTGAAACAGGCCCGCCTGATGCGCGAGGTCCTTGAACGCGCCGGTTTCCGCGTGCTCATGACACGCGACAGCGATGTTGATGTCGATCTTTACGAGCGCGTGCGTATCGCCTACCGTGCCAAGGCCGACGCCTTCATCTCGGTGCATCACAACGCGACAGCCGCGCACACCGATCCGCGCAACGTGCGTCACATCTCCACCTATGCGTGGAATGCGATCGGTCTGCAACTGGCGCGCGCGCTCCACCCCAAACTCGCCGCCGTGACGCCAATCGCCGACCGCGGCGTGATGGCCGCAAGCTTCGCCGTTTGCCGTAACCCCGCGATTCCCTCCTGCCTGCTTGAACTGGACTTCATCAACTGCCCCGAGGGAGAAGAGGCCATCCAACGCCCCGAACAGCAGCGCCGCGTGGCCGAAGCCTTGCTGGAGGGGGTCCGCGCGTGGCTGGCGTCGGGTGAAAACTAATCCTGCCCGTGCATCACAAAAATGTGGCGTGAATGGCATATTTTTTCTATGCTTGGCGGCGTGTGAGATAGGTGGAAAAGTCAATTGTCGGCCGTACCCTCGCGGGAGCAGCCGTGATGTATGGAGGCGTAAGGATGAAGATGGATATTGTTACACGTCGGTGCTTGACTGCGGTTACTGCGGCGATCTGCATGAACGCGAACGCCACGCTCGTCTGTGACGGCTTCGACACGGCACACAACTTTCTGACGGACGGTGTGGCCGGAACGATCTGGGACGGCTTTCTCGTCAACTTCACCAACGGCAACACGGTCGTCACACTTGCGGACGCGAACGTCAGTTCAGAGCAATGCCTGACCTTCCAGTCGGCCAAGGGCAGATGGGAGCATGGTAACGCCGACGGCATCCTGCTTTTCAAGATGGCCGCCGGTGATTTTGATGCCCAGGTACGGGTTGTCAGCATGAACAACGTGCAGTGGCACGATGCGGGGCTCATGGCGCGTGTGCCGGAACCGGACGATGCGGGGCCCGGCGAAGATTGGGTCACCATCAAACATGCAGCGTTTAGCAGTCAAAACGGCCATCGTAGCGTCGACAACGGCGTGACCAGCACGAGGGAGGCCGCCGGTCTGCAACCCTGGCTGCGTCTGGTCCGCAGTAGTAATCTCTTTACCACTTATCGCAGCCAGGATGGCGTGACGTGGACGCTGGTTGGTGAATCCGTGCGCAACGACATGGACGGGTTGGCCGTTCAGGTCGGTATCTGGCACGCCACTTTCAATGACAACTCAGGCACCGCCGTGTTCGACAACTTCACGCTGCGTAGCCCCACAATCTGGCTCAGCGCCACCAACAGCAGTTGGGCCAGTGCCGCCGACTGGAGTCTGGGCGCACCAAGCGGACAAGGCGATTGGGCGATCCTACCCAGCAACTTTATTGGAAGCGCCGCCATCACACTGGACGGCGACCGCACCTTAGGGCGCCTCACCATTGACAGTCCCGCGCTGTACAGCATTGATCCTGGCGCCCTCACACCCGACGCCACCCTCGCCCTAGATGACACCGCCGCAGGTGCCCCGACACAACCCAGCATCGCTGTCCTGCGCGGCAACCACGCCGTCAACGTGCCGGTCGTCCTGTCGAACGGGCTCAACGCATCCGTGTCGCTCAACGCCGGCCTGACCCTCAACAAGAGCGTGTACGGCACCGGCTCTCTGATCAAAAGCGGCGCAGGCTCGTTAATTCTCGCCTCCACCAATCGGTATGACGGCGACACCGTGGTCAACGGTGGCTTACTCAAGCTCGTGCCCCTGCCGGACGGCACGCAGGCGTACTACACCTTCGATGATCCAAACCATCTGGGCGCGGACAGCAGCGCGCGCGACAACCACCTTGTCGTCGGCACCGGTTCGCCAACTTACTCCGACGCCGGCGTCTTCGGCGGTGCCCTCTACGTGGACGGTTCAAGCACATTGATCCGTCAGACATTCCCGGCCGGTGTGCCGACGGGGAACACGCCCTACACCATCGCGCTCTGGATGCGCGACGACGGCTCGCCGAACACCGGCGGCTTCTGCGGCTGGGGCAACAACGCCGATAACCAGTGCAACAACCTCCGCCTTGCAGGCGCACACGGTCTCAAAAATTACTGGTATGCCAACGACTTTGAGGTAAGTGGCCTCAGCACCAACCTCAAAGATGGTGAGTGGCACCACATCGCCGTCACATGGGATGGCTTGACTCAGACCATGTATGTGGACGGCGTGGCGGTCAGAACCACGTCCCGTACCGGACTGAATGCGCAGGGTATCAATTTCGTGGTCGGCAAGACCACCAGCGATGTCGGTTTCAAAGGATACATCGACAATCTCCTCATTGCCGACCGAGCCTTCACTGCGGCGGGGATTGTGGCGATCATGCAGACCCTGATGCACAGCGGCAGCAACGGCCTGTTGCCACCGGAGAGTGCCCTGCATCTCGCTACCGGCGGTGTGCTTGATCTCAACGGCGCGGATCAATCGTTCAGCAGCCTGAACGGCGTGGGACGCGTCATGAACAGCTCGCCCGCTGCGGTCACTCTCACCGTCGGCAGTGGCAACACTGACTGTACCTTTGGCGGAACGATCGATGGACCGGTCGCACTCACCAAAATCGGCTCCGGCAGCCTGGCTCTGTCGGGCATCAACGGCCATCAGGGCGGTACAACCGTCGCGGCAGGCACGCTGGTGCTCACCTCGCCCTCCATCGAATCGCTCTTAGCGACAAGCCACGCCTGGTTTGATGCGGCGGACTCCGCCACGCTCACCACCAACGCGGCCGGGCAGGTCACATTGTGGGCAAACAAAGGGGCGGCTGGCGCCGCGCTGGATGCGGAGCAGATTGTACCCGGTGCGGGCCCCACGGTGACCCAAAACGCATTGAACGGCCTGCCGGTACTCTCGGTTGACGGCACCACGTCCTTGAAAACCAAAACCAATCTCGGCATTGCCAGCGCGGCCAACCGGACGCTTTTCGCCGTCGGTAACCGTCGCAACAACAGCTCTAATTTCATCGCGCATGTTGGCGGAAATACCGATAGAACCGCCTTCGGCCTGGCCAGCCAGCGGGAGCTTTTCTTCGCCTACACATGGGGCCCCAAAAATGACATGACCTTCCCCGCGCGGCCGAACGGCGTCTGTGAACTGTATGACTTCGTGATCGATAACGGTACGGCCACCGCCACTGTGATCGGTCCCGACACGTTCCTCAGCAAATCCATCACCCTGACGCCCAACACGACCGACACGCCGATGACGCTCGGCTCGCGTTTCACGGCGACGTGTTGGGGCGATGTCGCCGAAGTGATCCTCTTCAACCGCGCACTCACACCGCCTGAGATGATGGGTGTGAGCGCCTATCTGCGTGCGAAGTGGCTGATCAGCGGCGCACAGCCTATGCTGTCGGCGGGCAACTTTGATGTGGCAGCCGGTGCCTTCGTGGACTTGGACGAGACCGTACAGACCATAACCAACTTAAGCGGCGATGGGTGTGTCTCCAACGGCACACTCACCGTAAACGGTCTGCTGACACCGGGCGGCATTGACACGCTGGGCACGTTGACCCTTGCGACTGACACCGTCTTGGATGGCGCGACGTTGCTGTTCGATGCCACTTCCGAAGGCGCGTGCGACCGACTCGTCGTGCAAGGCAGCCTGTCGTTTGTCCAAGCCACACTCACCTTCCAGAACGAAGAAGCGCTCGTCCCTGGCAAACGCTACCTGATCGCGACCTTCCCGCCCGGCATGCTGTCCGGCTCTCTGACACCCGCTTTCACAACGGCCAACAAATGGACGCTTAGCGCCAACGCCGAAACAGGAGAGCTTTCGCTGATCAGCCGTGGCCTCCTGCTCATACTCAAATAAGGAGTCTCGTCTAATGAAAAAAGTACTCGCCGTTTGTGCGCTCAGCGTAACCGTCTGCTGGGGCGCCGCGACCCCAGACTACCCCTATCAGCCCGTGCCGCTCAACCAAGTTGTGATTCGCGAAGGCTTCTGGCTACCGCGCTTCGAAACCAACCGTCTGGTCACGGTCTGGGCAGACTTTCGCAAAAGCGAGGAAACCGGACGCATCTCCAACTTCGCGCGTGCCGGGAAGTTGGAAGAAGGCCCCTTCCGCGGTATTCCCTTTGACGACTCAGACGTCTTCAAAATCGTGGAGGGCGCGGCCTATACACTCGCGACCCATCCCGACCCCAAACTGGACACCTATCTGGACGGACTGATTGCCAAGATGGCCGCCGCTCAGGAGCCCGACGGCTATCTCTACACCGCACGCACATTGGGCTTCACAAACGGCATGACCGGCCCGACGCGCTGGAGCAATCTGGCCCACGGCCACGAACTCTATAACGTCGGCCATATGTATGAGGCAGCAGTTGCCCACTTCGCCGTCACCGGCAAGCGCGCACTGCTCGATGTAGCCCGTAAAAACGCTGACCTGATCGATAAGACCTTTGGTCCCGCCCCCGACCAGCTCAAGGGCGTACCGGGCCATCAGGAGATTGAAATCGGCCTCTGCAAACTCTACCGCGCCACGGGAGAGACGCGCTATCTCAACCTCGCAAAATTCTTCATCGACATGCGCGGGCGCAGCGATTTGCGCGGCAAGGTCTTCGGCCCCTACTGCCAAGACCACATCCCCGTTGTCCAACAGACGGAAGCCGTCGGCCATGCGGTCCGCGCCGGTTATCTTTACACCGGCATGGCGGATGTCGCCGCACTGACCGGCGATCGCGCTCTGATTGCCGCCATCGACGCGCTTTGGGAGAATGTCGTTTCGAAAAAGATGCACCTCACAGGCGGCATCGGCGCGCGCCGTAGCGGCGAAGCGTTCGGCGACAACTACGAACTGCCGAATGAAACGGCCTATCTGGAGACTTGCGCCGCCATCGCCAACGCCCTCTGGAACCAGCGCATGTTCCTGCTGCACGGCGACGCCAAATATATCGACGTCTTGGAACGCGTGATCTACAACGGTTTCCTCTCCGGCATCTCAATCAGCGGCGACGAATTCTTCTATCCCAATCCGCTGGCCAGCCGCGGCGGTTATGCCCGCTCCAAGTGGTTCGGCTGCTCCTGCTGTCCCGTGAACGTCGTGCGCTTCATCCCGCAAATTGCTTCGTTTACCTACGCTCAACGCGACGAGACGGTTTACGTGAATCTCTTCGTCGCCAGCCAAGCCGCGCTCAAAACACCCGTCGGCACCGTCACCTTGATCCAGACGACCGACTACCCTTGGAACGGTCATGTGCGTATCGAGGTGAAGCCGGACAAGGAGCGCCTCACGTTCCCGCTCAAGATCCGTATTCCCGGTTGGGCCATCGGCACGCCGGTACCCTCCGACCTCTATGTGCAAACCGAGCCCGGCTCGCTCAAAGATATCTCCGTTGCAGTCAACGGGCAGTCGGTGCCGATCACGCTTGATCGCGGGTATCTGACGCTCGGACGCGAATGGCGCGCCGGTGATACCGTCACGCTGACTTTTCCGATGCCCGTCCGCCGTATCCGCTGCCATCAGGCTGCCGCCGCCAACCGCGGGCGGCTGGCGGTGGAACGCGGCCCGTTGGTTTACTGCGCCGAAGCCGCCGACAATGACGGACGCGTGTTAAATTTAGCGATCGCGCCGGACACTGCGTTTCGTGAAGGCACTGTGGAGGTGCTGGGGCATCGGCTCGTCTCACTCACGGCCGACGCGCGCGCGGTTAGCGCAGACCTGCGCGGGAAGCGTTCGTCGCGGCCAGTCACCGCCACACTGATCCCCTACTTCGCTTGGTGCCATCGTGGTGCCAGTGAGATGCAGGTCTGGTTCCCGACCGGCGACGAACACACCGAGCCCGGCAGTGATCTCGCCTTAACCGCGTCGCACTGTTATGAGGCCGACACCCTCACCGCGCTCAACGACGGCTTGCTGCCGAAGTCTTCTAACGACCACAGCATCCCTCGCATGACTTGGTGGCCGCGCAAAGGCACACCGGAGTGGCTGCATGTCGATCTGGGACGTCCGGAAACGTTGAAAGGGTGCTCCGTGTATTGGTTCGATGACACCGGTCGCGGCCAATGCCGCCTGCCGGTCTCTTGGACAATCCAGATTCCCGACGGACAGGGCGGCTGGCAGGATGTCCCCGGCACATATCCCGTGGACAAAGACAAGCTATGCGAAGCGCGCTTCTCCACACCGGTGACCGCGCGTACCCTGCGTCTCCATGTCGTGCTCCAGCCCGATTTCTCAGGCGGTGTGCTGGAGTGGCAGATTCACGTCAAGTGACGCGATCAGCGTAGCTTGCCGAGCACCGCCATCGCCAAGTTGCGCGACAGATCCTGCTCACGCCACGGCAACTTAGAGTAGAAGATGCCGAAGTGGCGGTAGAGTTCAATCTCGTTACGATCGAGCGTCTGCAAGCCCAAAACGATCACCGGCAACCGTTTGGTCTTCGCGCCTTCGCGCAGTTGCAGGATGATCTCGCGCACATCTGCGCCCTGTATGCGTCGGTCGAGCACCAGTACCGCCGGTTGTTTGCTGCGGCAAGCCTCCAGTGCCTCTTGGCCCGACTCGGTCAACAACAGACCATAACCCCGGTCGACCACCTTCTCCTGCAGAAACTGAGCGGTCTCCGTATCTTGCGTCACCGCGATGACTAGCGGCTTGGGCGCAAGCGGCAGCCCCACGTACACCGCTGTGCCGCATGTGCTCCCCGGTACCGGGCTGGCAAAGGACATACTGCCGCCGTGCAGGTCAACGATCTCGCGCGAGATTGCCAGCCCCAAGCCGGTGCCGCTCACATGGTCGCCGACCCTGAAATAACGCTGAGAAATCTTGGGCAGCACATCGGGAGGGATGCCCGCGCCTGTGTCACTGACCGTCAACAGGGAGAGCTTGGGATTTTCTGGATGCTGCCGGAGCGTCAACGTGATCGAGCCGTTGGCCGGTGTGAACTTGACGGCGTTACCCACGATATTCAAAACCACCCGCTCAATCTTCTGTGCGTCACACAGACAGAACAACTCGCGTTCCCCCAAGTCAAACGTCATCGTAATCCGTTTGGAATCAGCCTGTACCTGAAGCGTTTCAGCGCCGTCGCGAATCACCTGACCGAGCGGTACCACCGTTTTGGTCAGCACCAGCGTCTTGTTCTCGATCTGACGCAAGTCCAGGATGTCATTAACAGTCGCCAGCAAGCGCTGGCAATCGGACTGCAACCGATCCAAGTAGTTCAGTGCCTTCTCCGGCATGGGGCCGACCACCCCGCGCAACATGTTGTTGACCGCATAGATCATCGAGGTCAACGGCGTGCGCAGTTCGTGAGAAACGTTGGAGACGAACTCCATGCGCATGCGGTCGTGCGCTTGCAGCCGTTCCACCGCGTCTTCGAGTGCCTGCTGTGCTTGTCGCCGCACCGTGATGTCGCGCACAAAGAAACAGAGCTGACCGTGCGTGTCGAGATCCACCTGATTCACCGCGATCTCCGCCGCGAAAGAAGTTCCGTCGAAACGTTTACAGCGCGCTTCGACCAAGGTGTATTTTTTGCTGACGAGGTTCTTGTTGATGGTATCGAGCAGCGCATCGGTCGCGCCGGAAATCAGTGTCACTGCACTCAGCCCGATCAGCTTTTTCGCTTCAGCCTGAAAGAACTCGCAGGCACGTTCGTTACACTCGATGATCTTGCCGGTGCGCGTGGTGATCAGCACTGCGTCATAGACGCTTTCCAGCAGCTCGTAAAACGGGGTATCGCGTTGTTGATGTTGCGTGTGCCATGTATGCGCCTCTCCCCGCGCAGGTGAACGGGATGTCGTTGCCGCTTGTTGATCCACGGTAGCCGGATCGATCCCGATCCTCATGGTTCGCTTCGCTCTCTGTTTCTCCGCCATCACTCGCCTCTTCTGAAAACGAAAAAAGCGTCCCGTTACCGGGACGCTGCGCTGTTCTTATTCGCGCGATTTGTTTTTGGCCTCATTCACGCGCAACTTGCGTCCAAGCACATCCTTGTCATGGAGTGCCCTGATCGCCGTTTCGGCTTCTTGCCGATCAGGCATCTCCACGAACCCGAAACCCTTGGACTTATGGTTGAACCGGTTCGTGATGATACGCGCAGACTTCACCGTGCCGTATTTCTCGAACTCCTTACGCATCTGCGCTTCGGTCATGTCATAGCTGAGATTGCCGACATAAATCTCCACGCAGTCACCATCGCCGCCCGCATAGCAGCGTGAACCGCCGCCGCACATTTTCGCCACAACAAAACCGGCGATGAATCCAATCACACCCGCCCCGATACCCATCGCAGCCGGGTTCGACATCAAACAACACTGTGCCAAAAGGAACCTCCTTGATCCACTTGACGGTTACACACGGCTCTGCCAGAGGGGTCGCACTGAGTCTTTGCACACACGCCCAATCGGTGACAAGACCCGCGACCGGCACCCCATCGCATACGACGGTGCCGGATCCACTTCAGCGCGTCTCCAGAAAACCCTCCAGCTTGCGCAGCCGTGTGGGGTGACGCAACTTACGCAACGCCTTGGCTTCGATCTGGCGGATACGCTCGCGCGTCACATTGAACTGCTTGCCGACCTCCTCCAGCGTGCGCGAGTAACCGTCGGTCAGCCCGAATCGGTTATCCAGCACCTGGCGCTCACGGTCGGTCAGGGTTGTCAGCACCTCCTGCAGACGCTCCTTCAGCATGCTGTAAGCCGTCATCTCTGAAGGGTTCTCTGCGGATTTATCCTCGATGAAGTCGCCGAAATGCGCGTCATCACCATCCCCCACCGGGCTTTGCAGCGATATCGGCTGCTGGGCCATGCGGTACACGGCGCGCACGCGATCAACGGGGATGTCCATCTCCTCGGCGGCCTCTTCCGGCGTCGGTTCGCGTCCCAGTTCCTGCACAAGCTTCTTCTGCACACGCAACAGCTTGTTGATCGTTTCGATCATGTGAACCGGGATGCGGATGGTGCGGGCCTGGTCAGCGATTGCCCGGGTCGCAGCCTGCCGGATCCACCACGTGGCGTACGTGCTGAACTTGTAGCCACGGCGATACTCAAACTTCTCCACGGCTTTCATCAAGCCGGTGTT
>Ga0255343_1005299_pt1 | contig 12127 bp, 11 predicted proteins | sample wastewater_treat_4_FD_192413 | JGI IMG/M metagenome (GOLD analysis project Ga0255343, IMG submission 192413) | Wastewater microbial communities from Lulu Island WWTP, Vancouver, Canada - plant16 | ecosystem: Engineered > WWTP > Wastewater > Unclassified | place: Canada: Vancouver, British...
CTCATGTAATACAAGGGGTCGTCTTTCCTGACGGAGAGATGGCCAAAACACAGGAGCTGGTAGCCTAATTATGGAGAACAAGGATACGTTGAAAAAAATCCCATACACAACTATTGACAATATCTCCACAAAAGTTGTGAGCAACATAAGAAATTTGTGTATGGAGGTTGGAAGGCAGGAGAACGGTTTATATGATTGATGTGTGATGATCAGTTACATACTGGAAATTATGTCTTGGAGGTTTAGAATTTCACATGTTGCCTTTTCTCGCAGGATATCAAGTGTTTTTATATGACTAATGAACTTGGTCACAACAATAGCATCAACAGCTTCGAGATTGCCTTCAAGAGAAACTACCTTTAGGTTCAAGTACGAAAAAGATTCGGCTTTGTCGTCAATTGCATATTTAACATGGATGTTTGAGTTTTTTAGTTCTTCATACAGGCAAAGCCCGAGCCTTCCAAGGCCACAGATTGCAACATTTTTAATGTTACGATTTTCAAAATATTCCGCCACTGTTCTCTCTTTGTTTCTCAAAACCATCCATGACCCAAAAGTGTAGTAATAGGATTGGTATTTTTTTAGTTTCTGGGCATAAGCGTCACCTGCCTTTTTTAACGCTGCTCTTTTTTGAACCTGGCAATAAAAGAAAACGACTGCCGTGATAATTATCGTTACTGCAATCGTGGGAACAATGCTGATCTTCGAGGCTTGCCGAAGCCAGATGAAAGTTAACGTACATAATGAACCTAAAAGAGCACCAATGCACAATGTCAAGAGTGGAATTTTTTTCATTGCTGCTAAAGCTCCTTTCAGTTACTCAGGTAAAGCTTTTCATAGTTCTTTTTATCTTTTTTTTCGTAGCATTGTATAGCAGTTTAATTGCACACATTTTTGCCCTTGCTGGTATTTTTATGTACCGTTGCCTGAGATACCGACGTATTTCACTGTAATATCCGTGATCTTTCTCGGTAATCCACATACGAAGCATATGTCCCAAATACTCATCTCTGTTTTGATAGAAATAGCCAACATCAAATACTTCACGATAGTAATCTAGTTTTCCCAATGCATACAGGCCCAACATAGTCCTTCTGCACTTGTCACACTTGCCGCAATTATAAAGATAAGACCAACAAACATTTAAAAACTTGTATGTAATAGCAAAATCGGAAATGTATTCAGTCTTCTCTATTCTTGTGATTTCCGAACCAACTGAATAAAAAGTGGTGTTTTCATTTGAGAGACACTGAACACTCAGTAAGTCAAAGTAAGCTATATCATCGATCGTAAGTTTAAATTGCGAAAAGGTATGGCCTGATGACCAATAGTATTTTCCAAAAAGTTTTTGAAGGGCGAGTATTGTTCCAAAAAATCTAAACGTAAACGTAGCAAGATAATTGAAACCTCTGTATATTCCATCAAGATTAGAATCTACTGTCACTAATTTCAGGCCTAGCTCAGCAGCAGCTGGTTTTACATAGTCAATCCTCGCATTGGAAAATTCTCTACTGCTATCTTCGCGACCTTGCCAGATAGCACTATTCATGATATTAAAATAAGTCAAATGAGTTAATCTGAATCCTCCCAGACACTCATCCACGTGTTTTAAAACAGTGTAGAAAGAGTCAATTCCACACGTAAAACCGGTACCAACAGCATTTTTGCACTCCAAAACCTTTCCGTCAAATTTTGCTTTAATATCGATGGAATGAAAATCAGCTATGTTAGCGGTCAAAGAAGGAAGCAATATAGTTTTGAGCTGATATAAGAGTCTCTCAGAAATGTATCCGCCAGAAAATATATTCAGATTTGCAATCATTGCAAATGGAAGTAAAGCCACCAAAAAACCATCAATCCTTTCTGAGCACAAACATTTCTCATATTCCCGTTCTACCTCAAACCACAATGTTCTATTCCTGCCCCCCCAGGTGACGTCAGAACACAATCTGCTTTTGGCACCTAATCTTTTGATGTAGGGCTGTCTGATTTCCAGTATATTCATGTTAAAAGTCCTTCACAAATATATAGTTATACTTTATTTGGAATCGTTTTACATATTGGTGTCCTTTCGCATCTTAAGGATTTTGATATCCTTGGACTACCAATCGCCAACTGAGCGGGTATGGGGAGGTTAAAAAAAATCTTCATCCCAATAAAGGGTTCTCCTAATACTGGTGATAATGACAAAAAATTACACGCCCATATCAAAATTGTTCAACGTAAAGTTGTTATCGGTTTCTCACTTGGTCTTCTTAACAGGTTCTGTTGTGAATGGTTCTAAGAAGCCTTTTATTGGGTTTTTAATTGCTCATGTTGCCTGTAAACCGTTCGTTACATTGACGGGGGACCAAAACCGTTGTGAACTGTTAATTACCGATCAAATAAAGATGACATGAAACCACAAATCATTCGACACGTTCGTGAGACAAGTTTGGTTCCAGTTTATAAAGAGTTATATGTCATGGTTTTTTGATTTGATCTTGACTTTAAATACTACTAACCCATAAAACAATGCAAGAATGGTCAAAATCCTAACAGTCAGAAAATTGTTCCGTCCTACCATTTATCCGATTTTGTGATACTTTTATTGTATCATCAATATACAATTCAAAATAATAAAAAAAAGAGACTGAAGTTTATTTCCTCAGTCTCTTTTTTTTATTGGTTAACGCACGTTATTCAATAGCGCTGCATAGAGCCTACTCACAAGGGTATCAGTGTACCTATTTTTGCATCATTTTGATACCCCGTTGATTGTGAAATTTATTGTTTCCATGCTCGTTCCTACTTTTTTTGTTTCAACCGTCAACCGATAAGAACCAGGATCAAGCTTTGGTACTTTGAAGTTGGCACTGCTGGCACCAGTTTGCGCGTTCCAAGTAGTAGTTGAAACCGGACAAGATTTATTTTTGTAGGTGCCATTCTTGTCGTAGTACCAGAGGTATATTTTTGGTTTTTTGTTGCCGAAGAACCTTCCATTTACTGTCCTTGTTTCTCCCGGGGAGCCATTATCCACAACAAAACCTGTCACCTCAGGTCTTTTAAACGTGAAGCCACCCTCGATATCCTTCGGTTCTGCTGTCTTATAAGGCTGTACCAAAATTTGAACGTTATATTGTTTGGCTTCAAGCGCCTTTGTCACAGTACCGGTAATAGTTGTAGAAGACCAACCTGTCTTGCCAATTTTTAGATTACTCTTGATCTTGTTGTTTGCTGCGTCATATATAACCACCTTACCTTTCTTGCTTCCGAAGTTAGAGGAGGGGGCAGCGGTGAAAATAATCTCTGTGCCAATAGTGCCCTCAACAACCGATGCTGAGACCTCAGCCCCAATGCCTACTAAGGTTACTCGGATTATGCCAGCGTTGGTAGCGTCGGAATTAATCTGTAGATATGCTGTCTGGTTTCCGGAATCAGAAGGAGTAAAGGTAACAGCAACAGTACATGATTCGTCTGCCGCAAGAGTGTCACCTGTGAGTGCACATCCGTTTGTTGTTCCCGAAGCAGCAGCGTACATGGATGCTGCGGTGCCACCAACGGTTATACTGTTGAGTGTTAGATTCGTTGTGCCTGTATTTGTAATCGTTACTATTTGAGCGTCCGAAGTTACTCCAACACGGTTTCTACCAAAATTAAGATTAATAGGATCTACATCGATGTTTGAATTCTGTCTAGTGCCTTCAATTCGAAATGCGAAATCCTGTTGCGTTAGTCTGGGTATACGATAGGGAAGGGCTGTCCATGGTACATCGGTGACGGATGTCCAAACAGTGGGCAAAGGCGGATCCCCGCCACCGGGTTGAATAAACTGTGCTTCTGCATTGTTTTTAGTGTCTGAGGGCTGTCTTCCATAACCACCATAAGCATAGTATTCAAGTTCAGGATAAAAAATAAGCCAGTAATGTCCAGCAGGAAGAACACGAGGTGTTTTAAACGTCAATTTTACGTCGGATTTGTAATAATCACTTCCCAGAGAAACAGTAGCCTGATAGTGATCGGTGTTGAATGGAGGGGTAAGCCGAACACTCCAGACCGGTTCATTGCCGTGGCCAATTGGATAGCCGTTCGGTTTTCCACTGCCATCATCAGCATAGATTGCCCAATTGAGCGCTGCAGCATTATTTAAGGTACTTTGATTCCCATATCTTCTCCAGAAGCTACCAGGGATAAAAATCGATGTAATTTCCCATGTCTGATCATTCACAAAGTCATCAGCCAAAAAGGTGTCAGATTCATTGCTTGGTACAAACATATTGCTGTAGTACGGGTTTTTGTTGGATATGCTCAGGGGTTGATCCCACAGTACCGTTGCTGAAACAAATGACGGCAAAATCAACACCGCAACTAAAACCAAAAAAAATGAAAAGCTTTTTTTAATCATAGAATACCTCCTTTTTTTGATATAAATTTTGTATATAAATATGCAATATATATGCCAGTTATACCGGATGACGGATTGACTTAGTGAATATATTAAGATTTTCGATTTCTTGAACCAACATCCTCTATGAGGTCATCTAAATCTTATTTAGGAAATAGCTGAAACAACCGATAAGAAAACTTATGATGCTAACGAATTGTATAATATTGTTAGCAAGAAAACTGCGGTAGCTTACACTATAATATGAAGGGCACACATCATCACTAAAAAATTGTTTTTATATTTTCTATATTAGAAACATATGGCATAGAATGACAGTCTACAGTTTTTCCACCAACAATCTTTGTAGATAATACTTCATATAATGTAGGAAGTCATTTCTATTCAAATGTGGTTACGCATGTGATCATGAATTATTTTTTTGATGAATATGAGAATGGTTGAATTAGTTTTTTGAAATAACCTTAAGTTGGCATGGAAAATGCAATTGCTATCACACGGTGATTGATAAAATTATGGTATAATCGGACACTTATGAAAGCGAGTTTGATAAGTACTGGTTTACATTGCAGCGCATGTTGTTATATTGAGATGGGGTAGAATATAATACTTCTTTCGCAAGCAGTAACGGGGCTGGATCTGATTTTGAAGTACCTTTATAACTTCCCAAATTGAGGATGAATGGCGGTAGCATGCTTAGATTGTATAGGTTATTCAAAACATGATTGTGAACTCGAAAAGAGATAATCAAATTAAATCAAGGAATCAACAAGTTGCGTGTCGTTTTAAAGGGTGCTATACTTGAGAACGAAGAGGTTATTGTTGAATAAGGGAGGACGTTATTATGAAGTCAATTGCCTTTTTTAGTGTTTTTAGCTGTGTTATTCTGTTAATTTGCGCAATTATGCCTTGTTATTCCCAATCAACTCCTGATTGTACTGTTACTTCAAAGTCAGCTGGCAATAATCTGATTATTGTAAGTTGTCCTGATGGGAGTAGGACGATTGACGTTGGTGGTCGTACAGATCTTTACAGGATTGGCGACAGGGTTGATATTTATGGTATTCCTGGTAATCAGCCAGTGCCTCGTCCTGGTGAGGCCCCATTACTTGGTCGTTAATATTTAGCCGACGTTTTTTGAATAGAACTTTGATACAAAAAGAAAAAACACCATTTACGGGAGGTCTACTATGAAGCTGTATAACGTTTTATTTACGTTCGCCTTATTCTTCATTGTGGCTGCATGTGCTCCGAATACTGTCGTTAAACCGACACCTATAGCTGAATTCGAGAAAACCGCTCTTTCGGCACCTCAAAGAGATTATTTGATTGGGATAGGTGATATTCTTGACATTAAGTTTACATATAACCCAGAATTGAATGAATTGAATGTGCCAGTGCGACCTGATGGTAAAATCTCACTCCAGCTAGCAAATGATATCCAAGTAGCAGGTTTAACAGCCAATCAGTTGCGCAGCGTGCTTGTTGAGAAATATGCCTCCGAGATTAATAAACCAGAAATTGCGGTAATCGTTCGCGGTTTTGAGAGGAATAAAGTCTTTGTCGATGGTGAAGTTTTATTTCCTGGCCTGGTTGAAATTAAAGGGCCGACAAGGCTGGTGCATGCAATTTCTCTTGCCCGTGGTTTCAGAGAATCAGCAAGGCTCAGCAATATCATTATTATTCGCAAAGATGCTGAAGGCAAATCTATGAGCACAAATATTGACTATCGAAAGATTATAGATGGTTCGGATCTGACCCAAGATATCACTCTCCTTCCCTATGATATAGTCTATGTTCCCAAATCCAACATTGCGAATGTAAATAAATTCGTGAGCGAGTACATAAACACAGTTATTCCTTCGAGAGTTCCTAACTTCTCAGGATTTTACAACCCATACACATACTCATTTGGCGGAAGAACAATGGATACTGACTAGTGTCACACACATCACACGTGGTACATCATAAAAGATGTTTTAAATATTCCTGGCTCTCAATTTCCCCAAAGGAATCAATGATGAAAATATGTCGGGAAACAATGGAAAGAGTCGTGCAAGAAGGAAATCATAAATCTCACAAGGCACTTAATGCATTTGAGCTTCTCAAGTATGATCAGGACCGGACTATGGAGTATGAGAATGTTTTATCTGTATTTAGAATCAGTGCGGGCAAGATAGACTGTTGTCTGAGGTTTGTTGAAGAAGGATTCAAAACTGCATCCACACCGGGGAACTTGTACGGGAACGCAGGCAAAGAAAGATGTTTCAGCATGGCAAGCTCGACATCGACAACCACAATACAACGGTCAATTGACACTATACCTATCAGGATGCCTGTGTAAAACCACGGCGTCTCTATTCAGCTTTAGATGAGTTACATAAGAGCAGGAGGCTATGGTATGCAACAAGATAATGCAAGCCAATTATATGCCGATATATTAAAATTTCTCACAATATTTTTTAAATACAAATGGATGATTTTTACCATTGTTTTTGTTATTGGTTTGATAGGCATAGTCATGATCAAGCGTATACCAACCCTTTATGAAGCCAAGGCCACTATACTTGTTAAAATGGGGCATGAGTTTTTATATAGGCCAGAAATTCAGGGTGGCACTCAGCGTGGAATGACCCAGGAAGAAGCCTTGAATAACGAAATAAAAATTCTAACCAATAAAGATTTGATAAAAAACGTGATCAGCACCGTAGGGGTGGGGAAACTTTACCCCAAAATGATTAAAGAGGGGTCCACAATAGGAAAATGGACAATTGATGCGGCAGCTCTGACCTTTGAGGCATGTCTTTCTGCTTTGCCAATCAAAAATTCTAATATTATTGAGGTGACTTTCAAACATGATGATCCAGTAATGGCTGCACGAACCCTGAATACTCTTGTCGAACAATTTAAGGATAAACATATCGATATTTACAGTGATCCAAAATCGCCATTTTTGGAAGAACAGACCGCTGCCTTCAGTGATAAACTAAAAGAAGCTGAAGATAGATTGCAGTCTTTTAAACAGAAAAACCAGGTGTACTCCCTTGATGAACAACGGTCAGCCCTTTTGCAGCAACGAATATCCCTGGATACAACTCTAAGGACGACACAAACGCAGTTACGAGAAATCGAGCAGAGAATCGCCTTTGTCAAGAGTCCGGGATGGAATAGCGATGCAATCTTGGCATCTAAGGCGCAGCTCAGGGCGCTTCAACAAAAAGAACGAGAGCTGTTGGAGAGATACACACCAAATAGTAGAATGGTACAGAGCCTCCGCAAGGAAATACAGGCAGTCGAGGAGTCTATTGCAGGGCCCTTAGAAGATGCTCGTCGAATTGAGTTAAGTAAGTTAGAAGGAGAGCGTGGCGCACTTCAAGCCAAGACTGCTGGGCTCCAACGACAGATAGCTCAGTTGAGTGGCGAGGTGCACTCTCTTGATTCCCGTGAAAAGGAGTACCTAAATTTGAAGAGAGACTTTGGAGCGCAAGAGGCCAGCTACAAGACCTATCTTGCCAAGCTCGAAGAGTCCCGTATTGTGGACGATATGAACAAAAAAAAGCTATCTAATGTCAGTGTGATTCAGAACGCAACAGTGCCACTCCAACCGGCACAAAGTAAGAAGAGACAATATGCAATACTTTGTTTGGTTCTTGCTCTTGGTGTAGGTTTTGGGCTTGCGTATCTTCGTGAACTTGTGCCACAACGATTGACCACACCATTAGCTGCAGAAAAACATCTTGGCCTTCCGGTTATGGTATCGATTGCGCTGAAGAAATAGGCTTTGAGCTCATAGCTGTAATCTCAAAGATAAAGGCAAGCTAATGACTTTTGCCTTCAAAGACTTGGTGAATGATCACGCGCTTCTGTGGCTTTGGATATGGCGCAAGGTAAAGGGCGTTATACCAAAAGGGAGTTCAAATAGTTTCTTTATATCGAGCATGGGCCTTTGTATGAGTCAATCATCATGCTGAAGATTTTCAAGAAAAAGAATTGGATAAACAATGCTATATTTGATTTTCCCACGAGCTATGAGCTGATATCATGTACTTAGACTACTATAATCTCAAGAAAGAACCCTTTCACATTACTCCTGATCCGGAGTTTTTGTATCTGAGTCCGAGTCACAAGGAGGCAATGGCTGCAATTATCTATGGTATTGAGCAGAAGAAAGGTTTCGTTGCAATTGTCGGTGCTGTGGGTGTTGGTAAAACCACAATCCTGCGTTTCTATTTAGACAATGCTGACAAGGAACGCATGAAAATCATCTACGTCTTGAATGCAAGACTTTCCTTCAATGGGCTACTTAAGACAATTTACGAAGAATTAGATCTTCAGATAGAGACGGATGATACCATGGAGATGGTAAATAAGCTCTATCGGGTTCTGATCGATGAGTACAACAAGGGGAATACTATTCTCCTTGTTATTGATGAGGCGCAGAACATGCCCATCGAGACCCTTGAAGACATACGGATGTTGTCAAATCTTGAGACAACAAAAGAAAAGTTGATTCAGATTGTATTGGTTGGACAGCCTGAGTTTGAAGAGAATCTCAATAATGACAGACTTCGTCAATTGAAGCAACGTATTGCCATTCGCTCAACCATTCTTTCATTAACAAATGATGAAAGCCTCGATTATATAAAGCATCGCATTTTAAAAGCAGGTGGCCATATCCATACCATCTTCACCAAACAAGCTCTAAGCGAAATTGTAAGAAAAGCCCAGGGAATCCCGCGGGTTATTAATATTCTTTGCGACAATTCCCTTATCACCGGTTTTGGATATCAGCAGAAGCCGGTTAGCGCCAAGGTTGTCAGGGAAGTCATCTCTGACATAGACGGGAAAAAGAAGCGACGGTTTTCAAATTGGCAAATAGCGCTTGGTTTCTCAACAATCCTTTTGTTTTTCAGCATATTCGCTGCCATATATTATAGCAACGGATCATCATTCAATTTTTCGGGAAAAGATTTATTGGAGAAAAGCATTATCCTAAAACCACAAGAGAAATCTGTTCCACCGAAAGGTGATTCCATATCAAAACATGAAACTACTGGTGTGACTGAGGAGCGACAAGGCGCAGTAACAGTAACTGCACCGGTAGTCGAGAAAAGAGATTCATCTGTAAATACTTCATCGTCAGCGGTTAAAGATGTAAGACTTCAGGATCAAGCGGTTGCGCCAAAAATAGAGCCTGCTGTGAAAAAGCGTCCATCTACGCGTCAAAGAAATACTGTGCAACCTATTCCCCAAGCTGAGTCTCCTCAGAAGTCGGTTCGGGCGAAAAGAAATAAGCCTGTACGTTCTGAAGAGGATGAAATTACGCGCTCTGATGATAAGTTTACAACTTTAATTCAAGAGAGCAAGCCCAGGGTAGTTGATCCTAATCTTATCGCAACTGGCAGTAAAATTGCATTACCAAGGCCTTCAGAGGAATGAAAATCCTATGAGTATGAGGAGGATGAATGAGTAAAATCTACGAAGCGCTTGAATACGCGCGAAACAAGAGGATAATACCGGAAAAACCAGTAGAAGTACCTCTGCCCAAGATTTATAGGGCACCAGATTCTGAAATTGGGTTGGAAAACGAAATGCTTTCCCTTTACCAGAATATCACATCCCTCCTCCCTGACCTGGCCCATCCTGTAATAATGTTCATTGGCTCTCATTCCAATGAGGGGACATCGACTGTTGCACGCCAGTTAGCCAAGGTTGCTTCGTTGAGGCTGAGCAAGGCAGTCCTCCTTATTGATTTGGACAGGAGTCGCCCAGAGTTTCAGGTGTTTGTCGATGTTTCCCCCGAGGCTAACCTTGAAGATGTTATGAAGTCCGATGCTCCCCTGGAAAAAGCCTTTTGCCAGGTTGAAGATAGCAGCCTCTATGTTATGCCCCTCTTTCAGCAGTCCAGTTTAAACCCCAGGACCCTTGATTCTGCGAAGAATGCTATGTTCTGGGAGGTCCTGAAAGATAGGTTTGACATGATTATTCTGGATACCCCCCCTGCAACCCTATTCCCCGACGGTCTTGCCTTGGTGAGGCATGTAGATGGAGTTATAATGGTAGTGGAGGCAGAAAAAACACGATGGCCAGTAGCCCTGGGAGTAAAAGAAAAGATTGTTAAAAATGGCGGTAACGTCCTCGGTATCGTTTTCAATAAACGCCGTTTCTACATCCCTTCATGGCTGTATAAAAGATTGTAGCAATTGAAGGCGATCTTCAGCTTACTTCAATTCTTGAAGCTTCTACCACTAAAAATTGTTGTTCGAATCGTTGATGTTCATAACCTCGTTGGTTGCCTGTCCATGCAATATGTTAGATATATTAAGGTATCCGTAAATTATCCCAATTGGCATAAGAAATGCTCTGCAATGTTCTATAAAATAATTTTGGAGCATTAGAAAGAAAATGCCAATTATAGATTTTTTTCAGAAGAATCCAAAAGTCTTTAAACAACCTCAAACCAGAAGTCAATTAGGCACTGGTCTTATAGACCGTTATACCAGTCTTTATCAGGAGCCATACTTCTGCGAATTGCTAAGTATCGAAAGGAAGAGATCTGAGCGTTCACGACACCCTTTTCTGCTGATGCTTGTTGACCTCCAGAATATACCTGAAGGGTTTGACAGGCATGTGGTTGCCAAGAAAACTGGTGACATACTGCGTTCGGTTGTAAGGGACACTGATATAAGAGGTTGGTACAGATATGGCAGTATAGTAGGTGTAATATTTACAGAAATTACTACCCACGAAAAGAATCTCAAATATGCTCAAAAATATATTGTGGACAAGTGTATTAACCTATTAGGAACAGGATTAGACGACTTTGAATTCGATAAGGTTATAATAACCTGGCATATTTTCCCGGGTCGATTTGAAAAAGTTTTTTCAGAAGATCAGGAACATACAAAAATGTATCCAGATGTAATTGCGAGGATGGCAAAAAAACGGCCTAATTATTTCGCAAAACGAGTTATTGACGTTCTCGGAAGCCTCTTTGCTCTGGTTTCATTTTCTCCGATTTATCTGATTATTGCAGCATTAATCAAGCTAACTTCAGATGGTCCTGTATTTTTCAAACAGGACAGGGTTGGGTTGTTCGGAAAGCGATTCGTTCTTTACAAGTTCAGATCAATGTATACAAACAACGATCCCACAATTCATCAGGATTTTGTTAAGAATTTAATTCGAGGAGAGCAAAATAAAGAACTGACCGCTGCAAAGCAGAAGGGCACATACAAGATAACCAAGGATCCACGAGTGACTCCAATTGGCCATTTCCTCAGAAAGACAAGCCTTGACGAGTTACCGCAATTTTTTAATGTTTTACTGGGCGACATGTCTTTAGTGGGCCCGAGGCCGGCTATTCCGTACGAATGTGCAGAATATGATGTCTGGCACCGAAGAAGGTTACTCGAGATGAAGCCCGGAATAACAGGCCTCTGGCAGGTCAAAGGAAGAAGCAAAACTACATTTGATGAGATGGTTCGGATAGATATCGGTTACGTACAGGGATGGTCTTTATGGCTGGATATCAAAATCATCCTGCAAACGCCATGGGTAGTTTTAAAGGGAAAAGGAGCATACTGATTACAAGAAAAGACGGCTAATTAAGTGATCGAGTTAATTGAGTTGATTGATAAACTCACTGCTGTCCAAAATAATCTGAATTCAAACTCCCCCTCCAGGTAAAACAACGCTTTTGGACGGGTAACTTGTTGATTCCCGAATGAGGTTGGCGCTTTT
>Ga0255343_1005308_pt1 | contig 12108 bp, 17 predicted proteins | sample wastewater_treat_4_FD_192413 | JGI IMG/M metagenome (GOLD analysis project Ga0255343, IMG submission 192413) | Wastewater microbial communities from Lulu Island WWTP, Vancouver, Canada - plant16 | ecosystem: Engineered > WWTP > Wastewater > Unclassified | place: Canada: Vancouver, British...
GCCCCCGGTTCTCCCGTTCCTCCAGGTTCTTGTTCGGCTTGTTCGTTAAGGTGTAGGCGAACACAGCCTAACATGTTCACCTCTGCTTTTGATGTAATAGCCCTGAAAACAATAGGGCCAGGGCCGCCCAGGGCAAGCGTTTGCACCCTGCCCCATAGGTCAACATGCCCCGGATATTTGCGCCGGCCTACGTCGATTCTGGCAAGCCTCCTAGCAGGGCCTTTGTGGATTCGGCTAGGATAGCGCCCCGGAGGTCTTCTGGCTCAGTTATCGCCCGATTCCTGCCGAGCGGTCCCTCCGGCCTTGATGAATTCCTCCAGGGCCTCCTTCTGCATACGCCATGAGCGCCCGACTCTCACGCCCCGGAGGTCTTCGGCCTCCAGAAGGTTGTATACGGTTCTCTCGCTAACTCGCAGAATCTCCGCTACCTCTGCCACCGTCAGCATCTTCTCCATGCTGCCACCCCCTATAGAATCGCTTCATGCCGTCCTTCGGCCTCGATGCCTGCGTAGGAGTATAGCCCTGCGTAGAAGTCGCGCCGGTCCAGAATCCTCTTTACTTGCATCTTCTTGAAGCTGCATCCCTGGGCCGTCGTATAGCCTTCAGCGTTCAGCCTGTCGGCCAACTGCTGCAAACTCGCGCCTGGGTTCGCGTCTTTCAGCTCAAACACCCTCCGCACAGTCTCGGCCTTCTCGCCGTCCAGCTTCAGCACTTTGGAGCCTCTTTCAGCCTCATAGCCTATTGGAGCGCCGCCGCCTGCATAGCCTCCGGCCTTCGCCTTCTGCTTGCGGCCGCCTGCAAGTCTTTCAGCTATCCGCGCCCGCTCAAACTGAGCAAAGGCACCTATAACCTGCCGGAAAAGAACGTTCGTCGGGTCCTGTCCCCGGAAGGGTTCGGCTACCGATATAAGCTCCACGTCAGCGCTGAGCAACTCCTTCTCGATCCACAACTGGAACATCAGGTCACGGGCCACGCGGTCCATCTTCGCCACAACCACGAAGGCAAACTCTCCCGCCGCTGCGTCGTCCAGTAGTCGGGTTAGTTCGGGCCGGTCCATCGTTGCACCGGAAACGGCTTCATCGGTATACCATTCAACGATAGTGAACCCTTCAGCCTTCGCGTATGCCTCTATATCCTCCCGTTGGGCATCCAGTCCGAAGCGGTCCTCTCCCAACTGTCCTTCTGTCGAAACCCTCAGATATGCAGCCGCCTTCGTCATGTTTGAACCCTCCCGTAACACTAATTTGAATCCTTGTTACGGTTCTATTATACAGGGAATCTAATGTAGTGTCAAGGACCCTCGTGCATCTAGCGCAATCCTCCGAATGAAGGGAATCTCCTTTCAGCAGAAAAGGGCATAAAAAAAGGGCCGGGTCACACGCCCGGCCTGCAAGGGAATACATATAGCACTTTTCCGACGCCATAATCTGCACTCGGAGCACGTTTCTGATATCCGATAAAACCGTTAAGAGTTTCGTTACCAGCAATAAGAGAAAGGGCCGGGATCACCCCCGGCCGCTGACACTTCTGCGCCGGGTCCACGTGTTAGCATAGAACTAGGCCCGGCCTTTTTCGGAAGGACCGGGCTGCATCTTTCGTCCGCAAGGGCACCAGATCACTGCTCTGGGCAGGGCTTTCAACGTCCTGCCGCACTTCGGGCACTCGTAAGCAATCAGATGGGCCTCAGCCATCACTTGCACCCCCCTCAATGCCTCAGAAGGGAGTTTGTTCACGCGAAAGGCCCCCTCACGGTGCCAAGGGCTCTAGCTGGGACTTTTATCATAACCCCTGCTCAGGGGCTGTTTGACCGCCTTGCCTCTAGCTGGGCTTCCGCTGAATGCCGCTTCTAGCTGGCTGTTTGCTGTGCCTAGCCTCATGGCAGGTCCTGCAGAGACTCACGAGGTTGTCCAACTGCAGCCGTTTGTGCCACTCGTCGCGCACCGGCTCGATGTGATGCACAGTGTCCGCGAACACAACTCGCCCCCGCTGCAAACAATCCTGACAAAGGTTGTGATCGCGTATGCGGGCGGCCTCACGTGCTCGTTCGTTTTCAACACGCGCCCAAGGGCCTTTCCACCTGTTTGTTATAAAGTCGCGTCCTGGGCCGCCCTGGAAGTTCTGGCAGCCTGCTTTCCCCTTCTCCCCATCTTTCGCCCACACGGGCACCATATTTCAGCCTTGGGCAAGGCCTTTGTATGCCTGCCACACCTCGGGCATTCGAACATCACCAAATGAGCCTCAGCCATTTCCATCACCTCCAGGCATAAAAAAAGCGCCCCCACTCGGAAGGCGCTGGGTGTCAAATATTGACTTCACAGCATAAACAAACGGTCCGGAGCGCATTTTGCTCCAACATTCATAAGACGGACTTATGACGGACTTAAGACGGACCTTATGACGGGCCTAGCAGGCATAAGACGGATAAGACGGAGTTTGACTATACTATATGGATTTTCTTTATTATTACTTCTCCCTTTTCCCTTTTTGCATTTTCACGATTTCCACTATAGGTACAAAAGTCCGTCTTGTACGTCTTGCTCCAGGTAAGTCCGTCATAAAGTCCGTCTTATCCTGTCACAAAGTCCGTCTTACTTCCGCCATTTTCCCCTAGTTCCTGCCAGATGGAGCGTCTTTCCGGAATTAATTCAACTTGCATGGAGCACCTCATGTTAAGAAGTCCCATGTAAGTTCTTGGGTTTCTGTCAATCGTATGTTTATCCACATTCTTTGCATGGAATTACGGTCTTCTTTCGCTTTCGGAAAGAGTTCTTGCAGCCGCTTATTGAAACGAATGTTGCTAACGGGCCGCAGGCCGCTTGCGTCACAGTAGGTTTTATATGCCTCATACACTCGCGCTTTGCTTTCCGCTGCCGAGTCATCGGCCTCCAGGCATTCGGAAGCAAACGCGAGCACGGAATCATTCGCCTTCTTGTAGGCATCCATTGCGGCTAACGTTGATTCGGGTTCGCTGAAACCTCCCCGGCAGGCCAACTCGTAAAGGCCCTCTATGGCACGGTTCAGGAATCCGGATAACTCTTCAGGAGTCGTTACCTTTTGCAGAATATGCGGATCCCGATTGTCTGGGCCGAAGGTATTCGGAAACGGAACAATAATCCATCTTCGATAATAGGCATAGGAGCAGTCCGGGCTTCTCGGGATTTCATTAGCTGAGAATATCAGCCTTGCGAACGGCCGGAACTCGAAGGGATCCCCAAACTTCTTCTCAGCGTCCATCATGTCGCCAACGGAAGCCGTCTTGAAGTAGGTGCTAGATCGTAGTGCTTTTGCGTCTAGGTCAGCGAAGACGTTAACTAGTTTTCCGTATAGGTTCGCCCTCTTGAAGCGGTTTTCGTCTAGCTCTTGAAGCGGGATCCCGGCCACGTTGTCCGGGCCTACAAGGGCCGTCAACAAGTCTAGGAATACACTCTTTCCGTTTGCTCCGCTGCCAGTCAGCATCATAGCCTTCTGCATCTTCGTAGACGCAATAAGACAATAACCTGCCCATTCATACATCAAACTGACACAGTCCTCCGGAACGACTTCCGACAGGAAGTTATCAATTGCCGGGCATGTTGCGTCCGGGTTATAGTCCACAGGAATGCCAATAGTAGTCAACGCGTCCGGGTCATGCGGTAGTAGTGTCTTCGTTATCCAATGCAGCCGCCCATTTCGCACGGTTATGAATTCGTCAGTATCGCGGTTCATGCTGTCCGGGTCAAGCACACGGCCTACACCCAACTGATAGAGAGTTTCATCGGCGCGGTTTCGCCGGAACTCCTCGCCTAACAGTTCCTTCATCCGGGTCTCCAGGGTCCCTTTCTCCGGCTTGTATATCCCCGTTTCCGGGTCATATATGTGCAGCCCCATTCCATCCACGTTCACAACATGAAATTCTTCGAGCAGGGCTTCTTCCAGTTTTGCCGGAATGAAAGTCTTTCCCGTCGGGCCGATGCGGAAGAAGCGGTTTGGATCCTCCTCTATCGGAATGGAAGACTTCAGGGCCTTCTCCAGTCGGTCCTTGAAATGTGCCGGATCTGCTAGATGGAGGTCGGAGGGATCGTCGAATTCCTCCATGCTGATGATTCGGATCGGCCCCGTAAAACCGCCTAGACGAAGGCTTTTGGCAGTCTTTGAAGTGAAGGTTTCTCCGCTTTGTCCATGCTCTTTCCATATGTAAACGGTCTTTCTGTCGGCTACTTCTGCCGCCATCTCAGCCTTGAAAGTGTCCGCGCCCGGCGCTCCATAGGCCGGGATCCCGTAATACCATAGCGTATGAGCATCACTTGCACCCTCTACGAGCAGTATCCAATCGCCGGGCATGTCCCGCCATAGGCCGTAAAGCGGCGCCCCTTCGCCGTCCTTTGCCCAGTAAAAACGGTTATCATTGCCCCGCTTCGGTCTCTCCATCCGCTTCCTTATCTGCGTCCGGAGCAGGTGTCCATCGCGGCCTTTGTAGGGAATGGCTAAGCCTTTCACGGAGTCCATCAGTCCAAGGCTTTGGAGGAAGTCCAATGGCAGGCGCTTCGCTTCTGCATACTCTCGCAGGGTCAGGGCACGGCGCGGCCTGGGTTCCTCCTCGTATACCCCAGCAATGTCGGCTACCTTCTTCAGAGCCTCCGGAAAGTCGATCCCGTCGGCTTGCATGAGGAAGTCGAAACCGGTTCCCTTCCGTTTACAGCCGAAACAATTCCAGCGGCCATCTTCCGGCCTAAACTGGAAGCTAGGATCATTGTCCGGAAAGTGAAACGGGCATTTTGTGAGCAGATAACCGCCAGTCGTCTGTTTTGTAGTGTCGCGCAGGTATGGTTCAAAAACCTCCATCCAGCGGCCTTCCATTGCCTGCGCTACTGTATCCCTGTCAGGACCGCTTCGGGTTACTGTGTCTAATGACATAATAAAAACTCCTTTCTAGCAGTTAACAGCAGCAGCAGGAGTTTGTATGTCTACGGCGAACGTGATAAAATAGGCCGTAAACAAAAAACAACATATATGCTGCTGTCGCCGCCTGTGTCGCTAAACATTAGGGCGGCGTAGCTCTTTTCTAAGGGCTATCATTCGCCACCATCCCACGAATCTCCTTTGAAACTGCCGAACACCCACCCCCTCGCGCGAGGGGTTTCGCGCCCCGTTTTGTAAGGCCCCCTGCCCGGTCGGGGGTTTTGAAAAGGAAACCGAAAAGTCGCACCGGGAGGGAGTTCCTGGAATAATAAAAGCGCCTCCATTCCAGAGACGCCGCTGTCTATAGGGCAAGGGTCTAGTCTTCGAACGGGTAGCACTTCAGCGCCTCCTCATGGAAGCCCATGAGATGTTCCACAGCCTCATGCCGAACATCCACATGAGCGCCTGGAATGCTCACGATGTAGTACAGGCGTTCAGGGCCGATTTTGAGCGTTCGCCATTCAAACAAGCGCCAATAAACATGCCTTCCACCACGGGCTGCCGCAAGTAGCCGGGCATAGGTTCCCAGGCATCGGAGCATCTTTCGCGCCTGCTTGCCGATCGCGGCCTCCGTCCATGCGCCTGCCAAGGCCGCCGCCACTTGATCTGCCAGAGAATGCCCCTCCAGGTTTTCCGGAAGTCCCAGGGTCTCCGGAGGTTTCGGGCCTGCGAAGGCATTCAGGGCCTGAGCTATTTCCGGGCTTAGAGGTATGCCGTCCAGCGCCCATTCACGCGCCAGGGCTATTTCCTTCTGCTTGTAACCTAACTCCATCATAGCTCCAGCCGTTGCCATCTGCGCCGCCGCGTCCGTAGGGTAATGGGCACGGGTCCCCTGTGTCCCGCCCAGCGATTGTATTGTTGGGCTAGGAAGCAGCTCGCGTTCAACCCACTTGTAGACAGTCGCCGGTTTTATAGACAGGTCAGGGTAATACTTTGTTGCATTCTCGATCACTTCTTCCAAGGTCAAACTGTCTCCCTCCCAACACACGGCCTTATATATCGGGTAGCGCCGTTTTCTCCTGTAATCCTGCTGTCTCTGTCCATACTCCACCAAGTCCCACTCCGTAACGGCCATGGTCTCACCTCTCAAAAAGGGCACACTACTCCTGCGGGCATCCTGACAGGTCTATATATTGTTGTCAGAATAACATGAAGGAGTATTCTTTGTCAACTCTTCGCCTCCCTCTGCCAGGGCCACCGCCTCCAGCCGGGCAAGTCGTTTGCTGAGTCGCTCAGACACTCCGCAAGCCCCCTCTCTGCTCGATCAGCTCTTCCAGCTCTTCCACGCGCTCTTCGAGTTCAGCCGTGACCGCTAAGTCCGCGCATATCTTGATGGTCTCGCGGGCCTCCCTAATCGCTTGCAGCGCTACCCTGAGCTGTCCGCTGCCCTCAGCGGCTTCCAGGATCGCCAGGGCACGTTCTAGAAGTCGGTCAAGCTCATCTATGAGGGCCGCGCCGGAAGTCACAGCCTGGGCCTCCTCACAAGCTTTGGCGGCCTCCACAAGCCTGGGCAGATGGTTTGTTTTGTGACGGCTCAGCGCTGAGCGAGAAACCCCATACTGTCCCGCTATGTCCCGCATGGAAGCGGAACGGGTGACTAAGGCCTTGTCGATCGCCGCCCGGTTAAGATGTTCACAGATGCTACATAGCGCCATGCCCTCCCTCCCCCTCCTCTGTTGTCTGCGTCCAGCGAACAAGCTCCACCCACGTCGGCGCCACGTCCAACCTCCGGCACCGGTGAATGAAACTTGCGGCGACACCCCAATCATCAGAGTTCGGTTCTGTATCGCCACGGGCCGACGCAAACAATAATGCCCAATAACTGATGGCCTTGCCGCCCGCCTCCATTGACGCCTGCCCCTCCTGGATCGCCCGTTCCAGCCGCTCCAGCCGTCGCTCGATGGCCTTACTCACTGCCCAACCCCTCCCCATGCAAGAAGTCGTATGCACCCCACACAGAGGGCCTACTGCCGCGCCGATCGCAGGCGCTCAGGTAGTCCCGGGCCACCTCCTGACATCAAAAAAGCGCCCTCCCCACGGGGCGCTGAAAGGCAATGGTTCACTTCGTTAACTAATGGTTCATGGTTTCTATGCCCTTCTAGCTGGGCGAGTGAAGGAAGCGAACCATGGTGAACCTTTTTCCCGTAACTTTTTCTACTCATTTTCTCTATAGCGATTTTCTTGAACTAAGGTTAACTAAGGTTCACTTGGTTCACTAATGCTATAGGAAGTGAACCATTGAAACGGAGGTTTACCTGGGCGAGTGAACGAAGTGAACCATTGATACACAAACTATTCGGAAAGAAAAAAGCGCCCATGCAAGGCGCTCTCTGTTTTCACTTGGCTATTCTATTGTTCTTGCGGATCTCTCAAGCCCACACCATACCACCAGTAGGCACCGCCTGTCCCCCGGTTTCTGTCAAAGCCACGGGCAGTCAAGCGGCCACCGAACCATCGCTGACTTCGGGCCACCTCGCCATTCTCTTCGCACCACTGCTTATAGGCTTTATAGAGGTCACTAGCTTTTGCGGTCATCCTGGTATCGATGATGCAGTAGTCATCCAGGAACCCCGCCAGAACGTCCATTTCCTCACGATAGCCTTCTGTCGCTGTCTTCACGGCCTCTGGCATCTTCAGGCCATCAGTTTGCCACTTGACGCATCCTGCAACCGCCCAGGCAAGGATTCCGGCCATCTCAGCCTCAAACTCGGCCATGATCTCCCGCTTTGCTTTGATTTTGGCATCCGGAATTCTCACTGTGAACGGTATCAGTCGGATTCTGTCCCATATTGCTGGGTCAGTCCCACGGATCACCGGCTTATAGTTCGTTGCCATCCATAGCTTGAATTCTGGCACGAATTCGAATGTTTCTGCATAGAGGAACCGTGCACTGATTCGATCCTGTCCTGTGAGGTCCTTCACTTTGCCTTCGGCGAAGCGCCGGCCTTCGTCTGATTCGCTCACACGAACGAATCGCGCCCCGCGCAACCGGGCTATTTCGTTTGTAGGGCCGGTTCCCTGCCGTGTCTCGGTTAGAGTGTCAACCTGGGTCTGCATGGCATAAGGTTCAAGCATTGTTGCAATGGCATCCACGAATGTGCTTTTACCATTGCGTCCGGTTCCATAAAGAATGAACATGCAGCGCTCATCCGTGATTCCGGTCAGAGAATAGCCTATAGCCTTCTGCACAAACTCAATCAGGGCCTCATTGCCTGCGAATATGTCACTAAGGAAGGCTTCCCATTGTGGGCATTGGGCGCTTGCGTCATAGGGCACGGCTAAGACGTTTGTCAGCAGGTCCTCTCGTCTGTGCGAATATAACTCCATGGTCTTCAGGTTCAGGGTCCCGTTCTGGCAGTTCAGTAGCCATGGGTTACGGTCCAGTTCCTCCGGCCTCACAGGAATGCCGGGTTCGCTTTCGGCTAATGAAACCATGGCATTAATCTTGTTCAAACTCTCGGATCTTAGAGCATGTTTTACTAGCGCTTGCCGCCGCTCATCTTGCGGCTCTGCTGCCGCTTCGTTGTATATCTCCCGCACGGTCGCTTTTGCCCATCGTTCTACGCTTCCGGTGTCGTCTATCTCCCAATGTGTCCCCGTCCAGACAAGCCACTTTCTCCACGGGTGACAGTAGCGCAGGTTCTCACCATGCAGCCGCACAAGCCTTCTGGCATTGCCTAAGTCGGTTTCCCGGATCTCCAGCCTTACCTTCTGTTTCGGTTTCGCGTTCGCTTCAGTCTGCGGCGCTGGCTCATATCGCGCCACACTCCGGGCAATAGTCTCCACTTCCCGGATCTCTAACGGAGGATCACATCGTTGTTCGTTCATGGTTAGTAGGGCCGCTAGAATCTCATCTGCGCTGAAACCTGCTCTGCGCATGGAACCGGCTTTAGAGGTTAGAGTGTCGTTCCTGCGTCCCTCCGGGATCTTCTCCCCTGGGTCCGTCGTTCTCGCCTTCTTGGGCTTGTCCGCCTTCAGCTTGAGCACCCACGCTTCCGGCAAGGCCGCCGGGTCCATGTCGTCCGGGTGATGGGCAACCTCCCATTCATAGCGCCTGCCTGTGTAATGCAGGGACGGAGGGCCTACGACATATCCACCGTCTCCGCGCACGTCCAGGCCAGGGCCTAGCACTCCCGCACTCGGCCGGATCTCTACGCTAGGATGTGCGAAGTATAAGTGACGGCCTTTCCCGGTCAGGGCCTCGACGGTCTCCGGCAATGGGCCGAGTTCGGCTGCCAGGGCTTCCAGCGTCTCTTCCCCGTCCGGGCCGTCTACATCAATGACAACAAGGCCAGAAACAGCGCCGCATACGATCCCGATGTTAGCCTCCGGCCACATGCTCCACCACCGGGCTGCTTGCTCTGGATCTGCCGAAGCATCCTTCAGTCCGTTCATTGTCCTGGGATGTTTCCCAGGGCTGCCGCAGGCGGCATTTCCGCAGGAGCACGCGCCTTGCGAGGGTGTATGTAAAGGGATCACTGCCCAGCCGCGCCGAGTATACTCTGCGGCCGCTTCTGCTATGTTAATGGGTCGAATGGGTTTGACTATAGCCATAAGAAAACTCCTTCCCCTATGCTTTACGCGGCACACGAAGGAGTTCACTTGTGAACGGCGAAATGCTATAATGGTGCCGTAAGAACACAAGTGAATATTCTATATGCCGCGTTCGCCGCCTGGTTGTTGATGTTTCAGGGCGGCGTCGCTCTTTCTATAAGCGTAATTCTACCTAATGCCATGTTTCTCCTCCGAATCCTCTCGAACATGACATCCTCAGCTTTCTGCTGCCCTGTATAGTAGTACCGCCCCCGTTGACCACGAAAAAAAGCGCCCTGCGCAGGCGCTCAAAAGTCATTCTTGCGGTTCTTTCGGATCTCCTCCCGCTCCTGCCGGGTCTGCCGGTCCAAGTCTGCGGCTAAGCCTGTAATGTCCTCTGTGCCTCTTGGGTCGATGTAGTAGCCTAGCGCACTAACGAAGCAGGAAAACATCTGCTTGCCGTCCTGCTCCCATTGCCGTTTATGAAGGTATCCCGGCAAGGGCCTTGTCACGTTGCGCCCCGCCCGGGCCGTTGCTAAGGCGAAGGCGTAAGCGTGCACGGCTTTGGCTATCCCGGCCACCTCTGCCGAAGGCAAACGGAAGACATTAGGTCCATCTGCTTCTAGTCGGCCAGTCTCCAGCAGGGCCACAACGTCCCGCATGAGGTCCCCTTCTACCGGAACGCCCTCTAGGACTATCTGCCGCGCCTGGGCTATCTGCTTCTGTCGAAAGCCCTGGGCTTGGAGGTAGCCTGCTGCCGCCACTTGCGCCGTCGCGTCCACCGGGTAATGAGCACGGTTCCCCTCAGTCCCCCCGCGATGATGAACATCGGGCGTAGGAAGCAGTCCTCGCTCAGTCCACTTCCGGGCCGTAACAGGGTTCAGTATAAGGTCAGGATATAGTCTTGTTGCTTGTTCGATAACCTCTTGTAGCGTCACTCCGTTCCCCTCCCAGGGCATTCCGATGTGTATAGGGTAGCGCCGCTTCCGTCGATACTCCCGTTGACGTTGCCCATACTCGATCAAGTCTGCTTCGGTAATTGCCATTGTCTCACCTCTCAAAAAGGGCAGACTGCTCCCGTTGAAGCGTGACCAATTGAGTCACTATTGGGAGCATACCACGGCATAATTCGGCTTGTCAAGCCTTCCTCTCCCACGGCCACCGCCACCGCCTGGGCCGCTTCTCGGCCTCGATCGCCTTCGGCACTTGCGCCTGGGCCATCACAGCCTGCGCCATGGTCAGCGTTTGAACCTGCTGCCGGAGGAAGTCCCTCTCGTCCTCTGTGGCTTCCAGCTGGGCTTCCAGGACGGCCACTCTCAGCCGCAAGTCATCCACGTCGTCCACCGAACGGCGTTCGGGTCCTTGTTCGCCCTCTTGTTCACCCTCTTGTTCGGCTAGGTCAATCCATACCTGCCACCGGCCTTGAGCGTCCTTCTCCCCGCGCATGGTTCCCCTCTTGACGCGCATTCTCACAGCGTCCGGGCTGATACCCAGGGCTTCCCCGGCCTCTTGGAGCGTCATCTTCTCCAACATCTGCGGCCACCTCCGACAAAGAGGTTCGCCCCCGGTTCTCCCGTTCCTCCAGGTTCTTGTTCGGCTTGTTCGTTAAGGTGTAGGCGAACACAGCCTAACATGTTCACCTCTGCTTTTGATGTAATAGCCCTGAAAACAATAGGGCCAGGGCCGCTTAGGGCAGGAGTTTACCCCCTGCCCTATAGGGCAGCACCCCCCTGATTATAGCGCCGGCCTACGTCGCTCCTGGCAAGCCTCGTAGCTGGGGGTTCCCTTGTCAATCACTGCGCACATTTCAAGAAGCAGTTTGCGCCCTCCTTCATACACTAGAAGCGTTATTGCCATCTCTTCATCTCGGCTACTACTGGGCAACAAGGCCCCGGTGTTTTGGATGCGGCCGTTCCAGGAGGCAAGCTCTTGGATCTTGTTTCTGTCCCCGCCGGGTTCGGTCGTTGCCTTCTCCAATATTGGAGCTAGGGCCTCCGTTAGCTCTAGGATCACCGGCACCGCTTCGCGGATCTCGCAATATAGCGCCATTACATCTTCATGGCAGTCTGCTGCGTCTGTAGCTTTATTTGCTAGGGCGTGTATTTCGTGGAGCAAGTCAGCGGAGCACACGTCTACGGCCTGTTGGATCGCCGCTAGATTGTGCAGTCTCATTGATAACACCTCCGGAAATACCTTTGCCTGCTAAGGTCAGGATAAACCTACTCCTTGCGCTTTTGCGCCGGGCTGTCGGTTCCTCCTCTTTGAATGATCTCCTCCAGGGCCTCCCTGGGAATCCTCCATTGCCTGCCGATATTCACGCCTTTCAACCTGCCATCGTTCAACATGCGCCGAACGGTCTTGTCGGAAACTCGTAGAAACTCCGCCGTCTCGTCGATCGTCAGCAGTTCGGGTCTTGTCTCCATCACTTAGACACCTCCGGCCATAGAATACCACAGGCCCCCTCTCTCCGTCAATATTCCCCTTGACAGGACAATACTAGACATATATACTTAGATTGAAGTTAAGTAAATAACAGTTCTCTTAAGATGGAGGTTTGAATAATGACTTTGGCAATCAGACAAACGGGCAACGTCGATATGTCAGGCGCTACTTCCGATGCGCACCTTATAAGCCTCT
>Ga0255343_1005312_pt1 | contig 12101 bp, 8 predicted proteins | sample wastewater_treat_4_FD_192413 | JGI IMG/M metagenome (GOLD analysis project Ga0255343, IMG submission 192413) | Wastewater microbial communities from Lulu Island WWTP, Vancouver, Canada - plant16 | ecosystem: Engineered > WWTP > Wastewater > Unclassified | place: Canada: Vancouver, British...
TAATTTTTCTATGTCGTTGTCTGTTTCTTACACTTGGCGGTAACGGCTGAGTGTAGCAGCAGTAAGGATTGCGGGCAACTTTCCTGTCTGCCGACACCAAAGTTTAAGCGGTGCAGAATGCTTGAATTACCTCTGAAACCCTTATTGCTGCTACACTTTGTTATGGGCAGGTTATTCATGATTTAGATCAAATATTTTTTTTACAGATCAAGTATTATTAGTGGTGTCTTGTTCAAATGAACAGTCATAATCATTTTTTTAATGCAGACTTATTAATTGCTAAGATTTTTTCAAGAAAAAGTTTATGTAATACTGATGGTATGTTTTTATCATTGTCCTCTGTTTTAAATCCTATTACAATTCCATCTTTTTTGTCGACCCATTTGTAATAAATCAACATACCTCCTTCCTTTATATTAATTCCTTTAATAGTACTAACATTACTCCAGTTTTTCCATTTTCCATTTTTATCACCAACACCATTATCAAGGATTATACCATCTTCAATCGTTTCTCTTGAATATGCCACACATCTATTGCTGAACAAGGAATCAATTGCTTGTGAAATAATCTCACTCTTATAGTTGTACTTTTTCTCTAAAAAACCGTCTTTCCAGATTAAGCTTTGTGCTTCAGTTTTATACTGTATTTGAAGTATAAATACAGTTATAACAAAAATAATTATTGCTTTTGGTTTCATGATTTTTAAACTTTAATTTCCTACTCATATGGCTTTTCGGTTTCGCCCCGTTTATTTAAATGGTCGCTGGTCTCCATTTTTATTTTATTCTTTTAGTCAGAAAGTCAAGAAATGTCAAGCCACAATAACGGTGGTTCTCTTGTTTGTTCTGTGTGTCGTTTCCAAAACTTGCCCATAACGAGCCAGTGCTGCTGCATGGCGGGGCATCTTTGATGTCACGCTTGAATGTCGCAAGACAGTCAACCGCTTGAAGCAGCACAAAGTTATGTGGCGTTAATTTTATATTTATTTCATTATTATTTGCTTGCAGGACCCTTTATTATTTGACCACGAAAGAAATATGTTTTGGTGTTATTATCAGAATTTACTTCACTGGGATTAGCAAACATTTCATCAATTATTTCATCATCTGCATACATATCATATTTCCCTTTATAAATATCTTCTAAGTTATATCTAGTATGACAACTCCCACAAGTTATACCGCCCATTACACTTCCAGTTTTTAAAAAAAACTCATTCATTTCTCTGTCTTTTTTGAAGAAAACACCACCACAATTAAGACATTGCCAATATTTTTTTGTTTCTTTTTCAGTTAAAAATGAAGAAGATTCAACAGCACAAATTTTTTCGATTAAAGGTGTAATAAATTTTACCGTTTCTTCATAATTACACTTCTTATCATTAACTAATGCATCTGGGTTTAGTGCACGCTCCCTTGCTTTTTCTTTATCGAAATTAAATTTATTTGAACAAGCTTCACAAACTAACCAGCTTGAATCATCATCGGTAATCCGTTTTATTTCATTATGCAAAATATTAATTTTCTCTTGTTCATTATTCATTTGTCTGACGATAGGAGCGAATCTTGAAAGCTGTTGTTCCCAATAATTCATACTTGATGCTACATCTTTAGTTGAGAGTAAATATGAATTTTGCAAAGTTGTTTCAAATCCACAAATATCACAAATCAATTTATTGTCAAGTGAAACAGTCTTATAAGAATTCTGTTTAGCACCACTTGAAATTAAAAACTTTTCAATATCATTAAATCTATTAATAAGAGCAAAATCCAAAGCCGTATTCCCATTTATATCTTTTTGATTAATATCAACGCCTTTCTTTACCAATATTTCAACTATATCAGCGCACCCAATTTGACATGCTAAATGAAGTGTGGACCTATCTTTTGTGTCTTTTATTAATACATCAGCTTTTTCTAATATAAGCAACCTTGCAATTTCAGGTTGATTGTTTTTTAAAGCATGTATCAGTGCAGTTTCTGAATTTCGATTAAGGCCATCAATATTAGCACCCTTATCCAATAGATATTTTAAAATAGTTTCATGACCATTTGCTGCGGCATTAATTAATGGTGTATTACCAATACCACTCTCATTAATATTAATATTCGGTGAACCCCCAAACAATTTTTTTTTCAGTAGTCTTTTAACTTCTTCAAGTGAGCCTTTTTTACATGATTCACAAAGTTTTTTTTCTGATTTTTTCATAATATATGATTTTATTTAAATGACACATAACGGTTCGGCGGTATGTTTTTGTTGCCGATTTCGAAGCACTGTCCTGTCAAGTTACACGAAAGTTTATTAGATGCAGAAACGCTGAAACCCGCACTATCACGGCAATAAAATATACCGCCTGTTATGCACTGGCGGTTCTTGTCTGTCCGTAGGTTCCAGTCAAATTGCACCTTCATATTAAACTTGTCATTCGTATCATTTTCTTTTCTGTCTGTGTCGCCCGTGTGTTGGCGTGTATTAATTTTTTCTTTAAAGAAGGGAGAAAAATTTTGAGATTCTTTCTTTGGGCTGGCTTTGCAAGCTCTTTGACAAAGCTTTGGTTGAAGCGTTGGCTCGTGGGGCTTTGGCATTGTGCTTGCAAATGCGCTGGCTTATTCAATTTTTGTTTGACTGTTAATTTTATCGTTTAATTGCTTTAAGGTTTTGGTCGATTTCTTATCAACATTAAAGATTGCTTGTTTAACTAACAAGTATTTCCATTCAAAACCTGTCTGTTCTGTTACTGCTTTGCACCAGCGTTCTATCGCTTTATTCTTGTTGTCAAGATCGGGGTATTCACGTCCTTTGGTTTCTAAAATCCAGAATACCTTCTTCTTTCCGACTAATTGTACTGCTACAAAATCAGGAAAATAATAACGGATTGCACCAGAGTTTGAAAGATAATCAATTCTGAAAATGTCTGCTAGTGCAGCAAAAGCTTCTATGTCAGTTGCATTATCAAGAAACTCTGCAAATTCAGCTTCAAACGGGTTGTAGGTGGCAACGAAATTAAACACGGTTTTCTTCAATCTTATGTGACCCCGTCTCCAAGTGAATTTTGGTGTATCTGATAGCTTTATGCTTTTCCCTTTGACTTTTACCTGTTTTTTCTCAACGGTGGCTTTCCCTATTTCTTTTGCCAAGAGTTCGATGATAGCCTCCTGAATGGAGAGTTCTCGCAAAACCTTCCTTAATTCTTCTTTTTCTATATCATCAATTTTAACTTCAAAACATTTATTCAGAATGTAATCTTCACAAATCGGGTAAACAAATTGAAAGCAATCCGTCAATCCGGCTTTCTTCATAACCTGCGAAACAATGTATGAGGTAAGGTCCCTACCTAATTCGAGAAACTCAGATTCGACAGCAGTCTGATGAACTTCAACGCCAAGGTTCATCACTTCCATTTTTAAAAGCGTTTTCCTGTCTTCGCTCAATTTTGAAGATGAATACAGTGATGGAAATTTCCTGCCGTCTATTCCAGCAAGATTTTTATAAGCCCTGGTATATGAAAAGTCAGTAGCCGGAATCTCGATGTCATAAGGTAATCTCTTTTTCTCAGGAGCAATGGTAACTGGAAGTGGTGGCGGTGTTTTGGTTGTATTGATGCCAACTCCTTCGATCTCTAATTGTTTAACAATTTTCTCAAAGTTTTCATTACCGATTACCTCAAGAGTTTGGGTGCGGTCGGGACTGATATCTCTCATTAAACGCAAGCCTCTTCCAATAGCCTGTTCCGGAAGTATCGCAGAATCAAAAGCACGCAAACCCAAAACAATGGTTACATTCTGAACATCCCAGCCCTCACGAAGCATCAGAACACTAACAATTACTTTGATTTTATTTTGAGGGTTGTCAACATCCCGGGCTTCTTCCCGTAAACTTTCCAAATCACTTTTACGAACATCACCTGTATTATCAGTGTGAATAACCATGATTTCATCTTTATCAATTCCGTAGGTTGCTCCTCTTCGGGCAATTGATTCGGCAATTTTATCAGCAAAGGCATTTTTTTCAGCCATGATAAAAAGCACAGGTTTCTTTTTCACCCCCTTATATGCCTCGTTGTGTTCTTTCCAACGGGCAAGGGAAGCTGAAATCCAATCTCCATATTTCTGAACCACATTGTCTTTTGTGATTTTTTCTGGGTCTTTCTTATTTACTGAGTGAACTATTAAAGGAACTTTTACAATTCGGTCTTCCACTGCCTGTGCTAATGGATAATCACAAATGATCCATGGGTAATAAGTGTTTTCAGGAGTTTTTGGGGTTGCAGAAAAATCAACCCACATCTTTAAACCGCCCGGTAAGTTTTTGTGAATGGCAAGCAAACTTTCATTCCATTTTAATTCATCATCATGTACGTGGTGTGCCTCATCATTCATTACCAATAAATTGTCCAGTTCCTTTATTCTTTCGAGTAGGGTTTGAGGAGATTTGCCCGGGTCACTCTGTGGTTTACGGCCAAGAATGGCTTCAATAATTGTATTCGGGTTAAATTCTTTAGTGCGGCTTTCGTAAAGCTGATGAATATTGTTAAGAATGAAGTTGTTCTCGGCCGACAAAGGACTTTCGTCATTTCGGAGTTTAATATTCAATTTCCACTTTGATTTCCATGAGCCCGGAATAAAAGGAAGCTTTTCAAATATCTCTCCGTTTTTGAAATCTTTTGCCAAACGTTCGTAAACTATCACATTGGGCGCAACGAGCAGAAAGTTATTGGCATAGCGCCTGTCTTTTTCTCTTAAGCGATTGAAATAACTCCAAACCACCACGAACGCCATTACAAAGGTTTTTCCTGAACCCGTTGCCATCTTAACAGCATACCGCAACAAGTCTTTTTCCGGCAACTCCTGCTCGCCTTCCTGGTCTTTTTCGGGGAAATATCTTTTTACTTTTCGTTTGCCTTCCAAATCTTCGCTAAATTCTATAGATGAAGCAAATAGGTTTCCACTAAATTTTTCGTGGAACTTCTGAATAAGCGGAATTACATCATTGAATTTTTTTATTTCAAAAAGATAAATGATGGTTTCTACAGCTTCACGCTGACAGAAATAAAAATGGAAAGGTTCATTGCCAAATACCGGAGGGTGCGACTGATCGAACCAAAATGCCAGCAATTCCTGTGAAGTTGCTGTGGCTCCCGGATAACCGTCATTTCTCCATTTATCAATTTCCGAACGGAGTTTATTTACCAGAAGCATCTTACTTGGCCTGCGCCCGGAAACCAACTCATATTCATTGGCCGTTTTCTTTTTCAGGTAACTTACCGGCACTTCCCACGGATTGCGATCTTCAATATAGGGAAGTGTTTTATCGTATTGTACTATTGATTGTGGCATAGCTATTTCACTTTAATTTCATAAACCTGAGAAGTGTCAATTCCGAAAATGTCGATGATTTTAATAAACACTTTGTATGTTCCCGGTTTGGAGTATTCATGGTCTGCCACCATGCGGAGTTTGCGTTCCTGCTTGGTGCGGTAGCTGGTCCAGCCGTTGTTAAAAGTGTCGTTCTGAAATTCAAAATCCACTGCCCAGTAATCAATCCAGTCGCTCCATTTTTTGATGCTTTCTTTTACATCGGGAGGAATTAGGTCGGTATGCGGAATCACAAAATCTTCGAGTTTAACTTTCGCTTTTAATCCTTTGGTTTCAATTTCGGTTTTGAAATAAGCCAGTTCAAAAAACTTTACATCTCCTTTACCGGATGCCTGCGGGTCTATGGCATCCATGGGGATGATGCGAAGTTTGAGGCGGACAGCCATTTGTTTAGCCATTTCCTGAATGGCATCATTTAAGCCCATTTCCCATTCCCAGCCCAAAATATGAAGCTCTTTTTGACCCATATCTTTGGTATCTTTCAGGGCATCAGTCACTTCCTGTATGGTAACGGGTGCATCCACCGCGCCAATGTACACCAGGGCATTGCCTTTTTTGCCATGAATATGCGACGAACCGGCAATGGGCTCTGCACCATAAAGCTTTAAAATAAAGGCCAGGTATTCATATAATGCCTGCTTCTCATCCTTTTTACCAAATGCCTTTACTTGCCAAAACTGGCGTTCGTATTTGCCAAGATTTAGAATTTCAAAGGGGCGAACCATTTTACCATATTTTCTGCCTTCTTCGGTGAGACTCTTGCTGTTCTCTATTTCCAACAAGCGTTTACGGGTCGTGTGTATGGCATAACGGCCCAGATCCACACCTAACCATCTTCGATTTAGCTTTTCAGCAACAGCACAGGTTGTGCCACTGCCACAGAAGAAGTCTGCGACTAAATCACCCTCATCTGTGCAGGCTTCAATTATCTTCTTTAATAATGCCTCCGGTTTTTGAGTTGGATAATAGACTCTTTCATTATTTGTTGATTTTAGAGGGTAAATATCTGTCCAAACATCTACAGGATTTACAAATGAATACCACATGCCCTTTTCATCATCATAGAATTCTTCATAATGATCACCGTAATCATATTTTTTTAAATGATACGATTTTTCTTTAATAAGATTAAATTTTCGTTTATCACTTTTTTGATAAAACAAAATGTTATCATGTTTTCGGGCCCAAAATTCCTTAGAATTACCAGCAGTTCTGTATGCCCAGATTAACTCATTCACAAGATTCTCTTGTCCAAATATTTCATCGCAGATCAATTTAAATTGAGAAATTGCCCTATAATCAGCATGAATAAAAATTACTCCTTTTGAAGATAGTAAATCATTCATTATATGCAATCTTTCGTACATCATGGTTATAAGACTCTCAAAGCCATTTCCCCATGTATCACGATATGCTTTTTCTTCTAGAACCGAATGTTCTTTGTGTATTGAATCACCTTTATCACCGACAAGTACATCCAATGTAAAATCGGCCCCAGTCGCAAAAGGTGGGTCAATATAGATAAGATCAATTTTGCCGGCAAATTTTTCGAGTAGGGAGCTCATCACAAAATTGTTGTCGCCCCAAATGAGTTTGTTTTTCCATCCGTCTTCAAAGGTGCTGCCTTCATCGCCTTTCCATGTATCAAAGAGAGTGGTTTGTTTTGGTACTTCATCGCCTTTTTCAACCCGTGGCTCATTAATGCTTTCTACTATCTGAAAAGGGAAGGGACCGGGTTTTTCTACCGGAACCAACTTGCCTTCATCATCGTATTTGCCACGCCATACGAGTTCGGTTTTTTTGATTTCAATTTTGCTCATATATTACTTTATTTAGTTTCCACTCTGCAAAAGTGTTTGAAATCACATTCCTTACACACTTTTGTTTTATCGGGTTTTGTTTTAATTTCAAAATCTTTATTGATGATACATTTTGCTACAGAATCAAAGTGTTTACCGGCAGCCTCAACCAGTTTTTCATCATAGTTTATTTCCATCAGGGCATCTTTGCGGTTTTCTTCGGCTGTCCAGTAAATGTATAATCTTTCAGGGTCTTTCTGGTAGCGTTCTTTCAAAATATGTGCGTACACATGAAGTTGGTAACGATATTTTTCCAAAACAGCATCATTCTTCACAGGACGGGGCTGGCTTTTAAAATCCAAAACTTCAAGCCTATCATCTTTCCCTAATAAAAGGTCAACCTTACCATTAATAATGTAGTCGTCCTTTTCATAAGACACATCAATTTCGGTTTCAATTACTCTGTTAAGCAAGTCTTTATTGTTTTGGAAATAATTTAAACAGTGTCGTAATGCCCCATGTTTTGATTGTTCTGCAAGAGGTCTATAACCATTTGCAAGAAGTCCTTTGTAATTATTTTCAAAATCTTCGGAAATGGTTTTTTCAGTCGCTTTTTCGCCATCCAGGATTCTCCGATGAAGGTCTTCAATGGTTTCATGCACCAGTGTTCCAAACAATAACTGCCCGGAACGGCTCGGTGTAAATTCATATTCCTTGTAAAACAGGTATTGTCTTGGACAGGTTTCGTAAATATTGATATGCGATGTGAGGGACAATGATTTTTTAGGAACATAGGGGTCTTTTGATTCAAATCGCTGTGCTTTCAGGGTTTCCTTTTTAACGTGAGGCCATTGGTCAAGCCCCTCCCAAACAGAATCAAAAATATCCTTTGGTTCTCCACTGCTTGACAGTACCAGAATTTTCTGAGGTCTTGAGAAAGCTACATAAAACAGGCGTGCATGGTCAAACTGAGTAATCCGGTTTTCCGGTTCAAATACTGCCCTTGTATAAAAGGGTGAAAGGAAACGGTCGGTTTGCTTATTCACGCTATACTGTTTATCCAAAGAACTAACAACCACAACAGGAAATTCAAGACCTTTAGACTGATGGATGGTCATAATCTGAACATAACCCTTTGGAATAGGATTGTTTTCATCTTCATACTCGTTCTGTCCTGTATTAAAAAGAAGATTAAAAAAACTGTTGAAAAGGCGGTATTTGGCGGCAACCTTATTCTTTGCATTAATGAGCGGAATATGATAATAAGTCATGTACGAACTGATAAGTGAAGAAAACTGCGATAGGTTTCTGGCAGCATTTTCATCTTTCAGATATTGGCTGAAAGGGGCATAAGCAAAAAGTTGGTAAGGAATATCAGAGGGAAGTTCATCAAGACTTTCTTTGTCCTTTAAGGCATTGATTTTTTCGTTCATCAGCCGGATATATGCACCCAAAGGATTTGAAGCATATTTGCCCAGAAGCTGGATTCCTTCGTTTATAATTTCCTTGTGTGAGTAATTATCAAGGTCACTGCCAACAAACTCGAATATCAAGGCATAGCAAGCAATTAAAAGTTTAATCTCTTCATTTTCGAAATATGCTTTTGCCCGAGGACAAAATGCTTTTATGTTCTTTTTGTATAGTGCAGTAATGAATGGCTCGCTGTGTTCCAATTTCACACTTCGCAATAACAAGGCAACATCACTGGGGTCGTTTATTACTTTGTTTTTTAGTAAATACTCTATCATGTCAGCAAAACGTTCGGCTTCAGCTCTTGCAGTATCGGCCCAAATACAAAACACAGCCGGGTAGTCAGGCGAGACTGTTGAGTTTGCAGGAATTACTTCTTTGCCAGGATACCGGAAAGGAACTTTACCTTTCGGATTTGTCCAGTCAATCTGCTGCATGAATGCATTGTAATGTTCAATAATAGTTTCATGGGAGCGGAAGTTTTCAAGTAATTTTATTCTTCTGCATTTTTTAAAATGTGTTTCAAATTCAAGAATATTACGAACTGTAGCTCCTCTGAACCGATATAATGCCTGGTCTTCATCTCCGACAACTGTAATGTTATTATGCGGTTTGACCAGCGTTAAAGCAATTTGCTCCTGTATGAAATTTGTATCCTGATACTCGTCAATAAGCATGTATTTGATTGTGCCTGCAATTTTTTCTCTGGTTGCTTTATCCTGCAGCAGGTCATAGAAAATCCTTTGTTGGAAGGAAAAATCAACCCGGTTGTTTTCGAACATCAGCTCACGATAACTTTTGTATGATTCTCCAAGTTGTTGCAAGAAATCATCTGAGGAGTCTGTGAAATCATCAGGATCTATGATCTCTTCAGTAATCTTATCATAAAAGTTTTTGATACGACCAATCGTATCCCATTTGCCTTTCCATCTGCCGAAATATTTCTCTCCATCATGAAAAGGTTCAATAATAGTTTCAAAATGCTCATTAATAAACAGGGAGCAAGTAAGATCGTCAAGTACGGTATAGTTTTTCTTGAGAGGTGTTCGTTTAATAAAAGCATTGTTGAAGTTGTTGCATATACCATGTATCGTACCGGTAATTAGTTCATGCAGATTTATTTTTTCGCCTAATCTTTTAGAGAATAAACTTAAACGGTCACGCAATTCAAAAGCTGATTTTTCAGTAAAAGTAGTCAGCACAATTTCTGATGGTTTTGCTTTTCCGGAAAGAATCAAATACAAAGTCCTTAAAACAAGAGTGTATGTTTTTCCGGTGCCGGGACCGGCAATAATTAATGTTGGTCCATCAGTTTCAAAAACTGCTTTTTGCTTCTCTTTATCAGAGCCAAGTCCAAAAGTTTCGATAAATTTCGTTTGCAGTTCTGTCATAATTAAAGGAGCTTATTTTCTTTGAAACTGAAATACTTGTCTTCGGCTACTATGATGTGGTCATAAATTGATATATTCAGAACTCTTGCAGGAATTTCAATTGCTTTTGTAATGGTAATGTCTTGTTCTGATGCCTGTGGATTTCCGTTTGGATGATTATGCAGCAGTAAAAGTGAACTGGCTCCGTTTTTCATCGCTTTTTCAATCACTTGTTTTGGATAAACAGGAGTTTTGTCAGACAGCCCTTTTGAAATCAGGTTTTCTTTTATTATAGCCTGTTTGCTGTCAAGCGAAATCATCCAGAATTCCTCGTTCGGCTGAAATCCAAGTTTTGCTTTACAGTAGCTGATTAGTTCTTCTTTTGACTGTGTTACCGGTAATTGCTCTGCTTGCTGCTTATAATAGAGCAGAGAAACCTCTTTAATGAATTTACGAAGTGCAAGAGCTTTATCTTTGAAAAAAGGAATCTGACTTAATTCTTTCTCATCAGCATCAAAAAAACCTTTAACAGTACCGAATTTATCTATCGCTTCTTTTGCTGCCGGTTTGACATCTTTTTGAGGTATTACGAATGTGAGGAATAACTCAATAATTTCATAGGGGTGTAAACCGCTTATTCCTTGCTGAATAAAACGGTCCCTTAACCGGCTCCGATGATCAAGGTAATGAGGTTTTTCTATGTTGCTTTTTTTTGTCATAAATTAATCTTCACAATGCAAATTACCAATATCTATAATTCAGGTAGTTAACTAAACTACGATACTTCGCTTCAAAAATAATTGGTTTCAGCAACTTTTGAGGTGTTATTACATTGTATTTATTCGGCTCTTTCAATTGCGATTTCCACGCTTCTTCAATCCCTGATTGAAGCATATCAGGTGCCGGAACCTGATAACGAAGATTCAAATTGTTTTCAGGAATTATATCCAAATGCAACCAATCATCGGCTTTTAATTCATTCGCTTTATTTTTTGTCATTTGCCATGCCAACAAGGTTTGTCGCATGATTTGATAAAACGGCTCGTAATATAAGTTGTCAATGCTTACGATTCTTTTAATAGGAGAATCTTGGTCATCAATCAAGGCATCATATCTGTTTTTTCTTGTTGCTCCGCTTGATCCTTCCGACTTGTCAGATTTTGAATAAAGTTCTGTGTATTTCCATTCTATAAGAACTTGAATTTTCTTGCCATTCTTTAGTTTTCCTGTCATCATCGCATCAACTGAAGTACAATTAGCCCCTCGTGTTTGCTCTTTTCCTTCTGCAACTTCTCCAAGATAACTGTGTTTGCTTACCACTTCAAAACCGATATAACCATTTTCAAAGTCAGGGCAAACCTCTACGAAGTCAGGATTTATATTTTGCAAAACCTTTAACGTAGCATCTTTATCATTTCTAAGAAAGAATAAATGATTTACACAAGAAACCTGCGATGAAAGAATATGACCAGATGGTTCTGTTGAACCCGGCCACCAAACTATTTTATTATCAGCAAAATACTTAATGGCTTCCTTTCGGATTTTTGTCCATAGGTTTTTCTCTGCTTGCTCTAAAACAAAAGGATACTTTACTTTTAGATGTTCACCATTGCCGGGGTCTTTGAAGAAATCATCTCTGATTCTTAGGGCTTTTTCGCGTTCGGATTCTCTATAATTCATAATACTTTATTTCATCGAAGTTTCTTCTGTGTGTCGGCAAGATTGCTCTCTTTGACAAAGCTTTGGTTGTAGCGCTGGCTCGTGGGGCTTTGGCAATGTGAGCAAAGTGGGTCGGCAGAATTTCAAAATTTTTGTGCGGTGGGTAAAAAAAATAATACACATACGGGTCGGCAATGAGTGTCGGGTTATTTGTCTGTCAGTTTCGTTTTTCATACCAAGTTTAATAGTCCATTTTCATTGTCAATTTGCTGTGTCGTTGTCTTTTTCGCTTGTGCATAACGTCTTATTTACGCAACTAATATACGACATTCGTAAATGCAAAGTTTCAAACTTGCGTAAACCACTTTCGAGTTTATACTTGATGTAGAAAGATAAATCACATAAGATCAATACAATAAGCT
>Ga0255343_1005322_pt1 | contig 12086 bp, 2 predicted proteins | sample wastewater_treat_4_FD_192413 | JGI IMG/M metagenome (GOLD analysis project Ga0255343, IMG submission 192413) | Wastewater microbial communities from Lulu Island WWTP, Vancouver, Canada - plant16 | ecosystem: Engineered > WWTP > Wastewater > Unclassified | place: Canada: Vancouver, British...
TTATCAGTTTTCCAAACTTCTATTTTATCTACACCACCACCAGATTGAAGTTCGAGATATTTAATTTCCCAATCTGTTATCACTGACTTAAAACCATGAATTGGAACTTCAAGCAATAAAAATGATTTGATTTTATAACCATCAGAATAAATAGTTGGTGTTTGTGGTAAATTACCATACAATAAAGAAGGTTCTGAATCTGTATATGGATTATAATCTGTTCTTTTATATTTAATTAAAAAACTTTCTGAAATATACTTTTTTTGTTCTCTTACCCATAATGGGATAATATATCTTATATTAAATGGAACAGTAGATAGAACAGTTTCAGAATCTGATATTTCAATTTCCCAAGGTAGTTTTTCTGTTCCAATCAATTCAAATGTATTTTCAAAATTAAAAATATCTCCTAATCTATAACCAAAATCTATCAAATCTTTTTCACTATCATATATAAATGGAGTTAAACTTGTATCAAACATTGTTCTTAAAAATAAATTACCATTTGGTAATAAAACTAAAGCACGACCCATAGCTTCTAATATTGCTCTAATTTTTGTAAACATTGGTTCATCATTAATTCTTACTAAACCAATACGATATTTTGGTTCCCAATAAGGATAATTATCAAATATAATTTCAGATTCTTTGAAACCCAAATATCTTTGAGCAAAGTAATAAACAATTGTATCAACACTATGCCCAGGATAAAATTCTGAGTTAAATTTACTTAAACTACCCCAATACGATCTATCAGCAAATGTTATTTGAATTGTTTTGTCTTTTCCTTTATCAGAAACTCTTATTGGATATCCAGTAAAAATATCAGCAATAACATCATCTAATTTAACACGAAAAGTATATAGGTTTTCACTTAACAATACATCAATATCTCTAAGATCATCATATTGATTATCTAAATTAGCCAAATTAAGTTCAAGTGTTCCTGGTTGATTTAATATACACTTATAAGACCAACTTATTAGATCTTTACTATCAAAATTCATTATATTCCTTGTTAACAATAATAAACATTTCCATCAAAAAATTTTCCTTCTTCATAAAATGTATTAAATGAACTAATATCTGGAAATAGTAATCCATTAACAACTTGAGCTAATTTAAATGTAACAGAAAAATTACAAATTAAGCTTGGTCCATATTCGGTCAACAAAGATGTTGGATATAGTTTTGGTGGTAAATTTAGTCTTAGTTGAATATAAATATTTAGATAATTTTTAAAAATTAAAAATGGTGGTAAGGATGGTGGTGGTATATAACCATGACCTTCTATTGCTGGTTGAAGGATATCAATTGAAGCAGCAGTATAATAAGCAGATAAATCAGTATGAAAAACAAGATCCAGTTCACCTACGTAATCACTATTAACAAAATTTTTATCAACGGCACGAAAAATATATAATTTGTAATTTGTTAAATCAACACTTGTATCTTGAGATCTTATTATAACTGGTAATTTTGCATCTTCAAGTTTGCTTTTATCATCTATACAATAGGTTAAATTTCCAGTTGGAAATACAAGATTAATATCTGGGTAATATTTAGCTCCTAAAATATTTCTATAATGTGATTTATTACCAAGAGATAATGCTTTATCCAAAAAATACTCTTGTCTTATATGCCCACTTTTTGATTTATTATGAATATTTAAATCTCCCATTTCATGTCTCCACTACAACAAATTCACCAGATAAACTGTAAAAACCTTTTTCTTCCTTAGAATCAAATCTTTTTAACAATACACTCCAAGTTTTACCATCATAATCCTTAAAAGTTATAATACTTCTATTAGTAAAATAACTTCTAAAAGTATTATACCATGAGTTAGTAGTATAGTCAAGTGTCCAGTTAATTGTTACATCTGTTTTATCATAATCATATAAAACATACTTTCTTGATAGAATAGTTTCTACTACTTCTATTTTATCTCTTAATGAAAAATAATATGTAAAATTAAGAGGTAAATTACTACTAGCTAAAGTGCATTGATTCATATTTTATCCTCCTTCAAAAAACTTGTTTAATTTTGTCTGAAAAGAAAAATACTCTTTAATTTTATCTGCTACTTCTGGATAACTCAAACCATACATATTTACATCTATATCAACATTTGGATTAGTATTAGTTGATTGGGAATTATTTGGAACAAGTTGATTTTTAATTGATTCATTTAAACCAGATTTCTCAACATTTATTGAATCTGGAATAATATTCAATGTTTTAACTTGTAGGTTTAGACTTTCTATTTTATCAACAAACAAGTTTTCTGGACTAAATCCAATAGTTCCAAAAGATATGTTGAGTTTTGTATTATCAAGATAATTTTGTAATGATTGAATAATATTCTTGAGTTCTTTATGTGTTTCATCTAAATTAGTTACATTAACCTTAACATTATTAATTTCTAATGGTTTTTCAAAGAAATCTAATATATTTATTTTTGGTAATTCTTTTCCATTTGAATTCATTCCTTTGATAAATTCATTTATTATATTTCTTAGAACTTCTGGTTTTTGTCTTTCAAAATCTATAAAATAAGCCATTGCAGTATTCATTCCAGCCCCAATAGCTTCTTCAAGGCTACCACCACTCATAAGTTTTCTTTGCATTGCAATTTTTGCTTGAACAATTATAAGTTCATTTGCAAGATCATTATACAATCCTTCAAGTATTTCGCCAATATCTAAAAATCCTTCTTTAGACGAAGCTCTTAATTTATCAACAAACGAACTTATAAGATCTTTTGCTTTTCCAATAAAACTAACCTTTATTTTATCTAATCTACTTCCAAATAAATCTGCAGATTTTTCAAGTTCATTTATTAATATATCTAACGGATCTGATAATCTTATTTCTCTTTCCAGTTTTCTTAATTCTATATAAACACCATAAATACCCTTAAAATACTTATCAAAAATATCTTGTTCTGTAACTGCAAGTTTTTTTGATTCCTCAAGAAACTCTTTTACATATGCTATTCTTTGGCTGTAAGTAAATTTATCATTCTTCATTATTTCGAATGAAGTTTCAAGAAAGTTTTCTATGTATTCTTTATTATATTTCTTTGATAATAAAACCTTCTTCTCTGATATAAGTTTTTCAATTTCCAATGTAGTTTTACCATAACTTCTAAGTGATGCTATATATTGATTAAGTTCAAAATCATACGATAAGGCCACAGTTTTTAAGAACTGTTGATACATTTTTCTTGCTTGATTAAAATCCCATACTTCCAATGATGCTCTTACTGAATCTTTATAAAAAGATTTAAGGTTATCAAGTCTTTCTTTTGCAACATCAGCTTCTTCTTTAAGTAATGTTTCCCTTTGTTGTCTATATTCATCTTTAATTAAATATTCAGAAATTCTATCAAAATCTCTAATTGATTTTTCAAAATCTTGAACTAAAAAGTTATATTCATATTGTCTTTTAGCTCTTTGTAATTTAATGTTTGAAAGCTCAGCTTTTTGTGAATCTATTTGTTTTAATAGTTCTATTTTTTGATTTGTGAGTTCATCAATAGCTATATAATTTGGATTTGGTCCTTGACCTAATTTTTTAATTTCATTTCTAAGATCCTCAACTTTTGCAAGATTTATATTTATATCTCTTGTAACAATTCTTTCTGTTTGTATTAATGAATTAGTAAAAGTTTCATAAAGATTTTTGGTTAAATTAAGAGTATCTTGTATTTCTTTTCTTGCTCTTTCCCTATCTTTTTTTAAACCAAAAATCTTTTCGAAATAAGTTCCCTTTCGTATTGAAAAATCCATTAGATGTTGAGAAGATATTATAGTTTTATAAATCTCATCTTTGAATGAAAATAATTGTTTTCTACTTGCTTCATATAATTGGTTTAGTGCTTCTTTTCTTTCAAGCTCAATATTAAAAACTTCTTTTCCTTGAAATTCATACATTCTGGATAAATCATTGTATATTTTTTCAATCAGTTTAAATCTTTCAGTAACTAACATTGTTGAGTTTTCTGCTATTTCACTCATAACCTTTTGTTTTGATAAAACTTCTTCCCAAAGCTTATATTCAAGATTTATTGTTTCAACTAAAGTTCTCGAAAAATCCCTAAGTTCTTTCATTGTTTTTTCATATCCTTCTTGAATTCCTTCGTAATATTTTACCCAAGAAGTTCCACCTCTAAATCCAAATAGTTCTACCCAAATATTTCGATGTTTATTCAATAAATCTAATTCTTTTTTATAAGCATTAGCAGAATTGCTAAGTCTTTCATATACTTCTGATTGTTCTGGTGATAAATTTTTGAAATCAATTAAACCTTTAAGAGTATCAACTTCAATATTCAGTTGTCTAACTTGTCCATTTATCCTATGAATACTCTCTTCAAATCTTCTTAATTCACCAATTTCTAATGCAATTGCAGTTCCAAGAGCTATTACTGCCCCAACTACAGTTTTACCAAGAGTTGATTCTAAAAATTTAGCAACAGCAGAAAGTCCAGTTGAGAAATTTTTAAATTTATTAAATAGAAAATCTGATATCCAACCAACTTCAAGTAATTGTGATGATAATCTTCCAGCAAATGTTACAGCTTTAATAAAAGAACTTGAAAGTAATGCTATAACTGGTATGAGAAACAAAATACTCGAAACACCAGTTGTTAGTCCTTTTGGTATATTTTGAAATACAGCTTGAAGGTTTAATGCCATTTGAACAAGAGATTGAAAACCACCTATTACCGAATTAATAATTTCAATACCAAGAAATCTAAAAGAATTTTTTAATGCAACAATTTGAGCATTAAATATAAATGTTTTTCTAAACGCCTTATCACTAAACATTGGTGTTTGTTCGTAAGTATCAGCAAGTTGTTTAAATTCTTCTTCTGTTGCTGTTAAAATAGGTAGCATTGCTTCATATTGACCACCAAAAACCATCTGACCAATATAAGCCCGTGTTGATGCATCTGTTATTCTTTCAAATAATTTTCTTAATTTTTCAAGTGCTTCTATTGGAGATTCTGCATTTTCACCAAGTTTAACAGAAGCAAGACCTGCAAATTTTAGTGCATCTCTAACTCTACCAGCTACAAAACTTGTTCCTTGTCCTGATGTTAGTAGTTTTTGATAATAGTTTCCAATAGCAGTTGTTAATTGATTAATAGACATTCCAGTAGATTCTGCTATACCAGATAATATTATAGCTTGTCTTGAAGATATATTATATCCATGTGTTAGTTTAGTCATAGCCATGGAAAATGAAGTTGCTTGTTTTACTAAACCAACAACAAGTCCACCAACCGATAATCCAACCATTCTAAAGGAAGAAGCCAACCTATCAAGTTCAAGTCTTGATCTATATAAATACGAATAAGATTTTAGGTGTGCTGTAACTTCTTCTTTTTTTGCTTTAAGTTCATCAAGAGTTAAATCCTTAATCTTTTCTTCTTCTAATCCATATTTGTTTCTTAATAGATTTGATCTCTGACCAAATTCCAATAATTCTTTTTGTAAATTGATTCTTTGTTCTGAAGATTTTTGTGTTTCTTTATATTCTTTATTTATATCTTTAATACTTTCAACCTTTTGTTTAACTAAATCAAGATCGTTTTTATTACCATTTGTAATTTTATCTATAATGTCTGATTGAGAAAGTTTTAGTAAAGCCTCGTTTTTCCTTCTTTCAATTTCTTGGTAATTTCCTTCTTCTTTTAGTCTATTTAATTCTTCTTCAGTTCCTATAGAAAATTCTGATAAATCTATTCCCTTTTTTGTAAGATATAAGAAAAGGTTTTGATCTTTAATAGCTTGGCTAAAAATCCTTTTCACATCTTTTGAAGATTTTTTTAAATAATCATCTCTTTTCTTTTCTTCTGCCAAACCCTGAGATGTTGCTTTTTTAAGATCAACTTTTTGTTTTGATTCCTGCCAAACTGTTTTTAATTGACTTAATGATAATTTATTTAAATCTTCCAAATTATTTAATTCTTCACTAAATATATCTGAATTTTTCTTATATAATGATGTAATTTTATTAATAAGAGTAGATCTGTTTTGATCAAGATTAACTATATCTTTATAACTTTTTAATGCTTGATCTCTTGCGTAAAGCTCGGAATATGACATATTCTTTATATTTTCTTCATTTATTCCAACTTTTGCTGTAATCTCTGGAAATTCCTTTATGTATCTTAATAATTTTTCTCTTAATGCAACTTCTTTTGCAATTATATTTTGATTGTCTATATTAGCTTTTGCTGTTTTATAAAAATTATTTAAAGATTCTGTTCCTACTTTTGTTGAATCTGAAAGTAAATCATTAAACTGTCTTTGAAGTTCTGGATTATCTTTTATTAAAAAATTAATTTTATCAAATAATTTTGCTTGTTTATCTGTAAATTTTAATGAGTTTTTGATTTGTTCTACTTGATTCGATAATTTAAGTGTATCCTCATCACTTAACTTACTTATATCTTTAGATAAATCGAATCCCTTTTCTTGTAGTTTATTTCTAATAAAAAGAGAATTATTGATTTCATTAGACAGTTTAGTTCTAAGAGTTTCAAAACTTAATGCATTTTTTTGAATTCTAAATGAATCGTTTTCAGATTTAATTTTTTCTTTTAATCTTTTTTCTGTGTTTTTAAGTGAACTAAGTTCAAGATTTGAAAGATTTTTCTCTTGCATCCCAAGATTTTCTGCTATTTTGGGATATCTTTTTGCCATATCTGAAATTGATTCAATTAGATTTTTTCTTACTTCTTCGTTTTTCAGTTCTTTTTGAGTGTTAACAACCTTTTTTGAAAATGCTTTTAATTCATCTAATTGTATTTTAGAACTTTCTTTACTATCTTTTTTAACTAATTTATTATATTTTTGATATTCATCATTAAACTTTTTTTGTAATTCTGGTGATTTTTTAATAATATCATGAACTTTTTCGAGTTCTTTTTTTGCAGATTTAACTATTTTATTGTATTCAAAAGTTGTTAAAACCCTTTTATTTAAATTTTGTAATTCGTTATTACCCAATTTTTCAAGATCTTTACGAGTAGTTAATTCTTTTTTCTCAAGAATAGCCATTACTTGAGAATCTTGTCTTGCTTTACTTAAAATAGAACTTATTACCCTTCTTCTTGCTTCTTCATCTTTAATTCTATAAATACTTGCTTTTCTAAAATTTTCTTCTTGTTTAAGTTTACTTGTTATATTTGAAAGTTCTTTGAATGAAAGATTTCTTAGATCCGATTCATTCTTTACTTGAATTCCTAATCGTTCTTGTAATCTAAGAATATCTTGAATTGCTTTCTTTCTTTTATCTTCAATTTTTTCTTCATTGATTTTTCTATTAAAGATTTTTGTAATTCTATCAAGTTCAAGTTCATTAATTTTGGATATATCTTTAGATAATATTTCTTGGATATTTAAACTTTTAGCAATATCTTCATGTAAAGCAGCCATCCTTGATATGTTGCTTATCTTTGTAAACTTACTTAAATCTACCCTTGATGTTCTAACAGTATATTGTAAAGTTTCTTTTAATGCAGATAATAAACCAACACCACCTTCGGTTGCTTCAGCTATTTGATCTGCAAATTCTTTTTCAAGTTCTGGATTTTTTCTTAAAATAACTTCAATATCTCTTAATAATTTTATTTCTTTGGCTAAAAATCTTGCATCAACATCATGTAGTTGAGCCTTATTAGCCATTGTTATCAAATCTTTTTTGCTTGAATTATAAATTTTAGAATATATAATACCAAGTTTTTCTGCTTCTTTATTATGATATTTTGCCCAAAGATAAGTTCTATGTCTTATAAAATCAATACTATTTATAGTTGAAAAGTTTTCTTTACCAAGATTCCAACTTTCAAGTTCAAGTTCAGCTTCTTTTTCAAGAATTTTTTGAATTGGTTGAAGTGTTTTTAGTTCTTTAGTTCTAAAATCTGTTATTTTTTTAAGATCTATTTTATTTCTTTCGAGAAAACCAGGCTTTTTTAATTCAAATGCCAATATTTGTTTAGTTATTTGGAGTGCTTCTAAGTCTTTTTTGTTTAATTGATCTTTTTTGCTTTTTTCAAATTCAAGAACTTTAATATATTCAGAAAGAACATTTAATTTTTTATCTGGAACATCTTCAATATTCTTTAAATCAACATCCAAACCTTGTAATTCTTCTGGAAATTTCTTTAATGCATTTTTTATTTTACCAATTTCTTTAGATTTTTTTATAAAATCACTTAATTCAGATTTAATACCAGTTTCAATTTGTGGTGTTTCTTTTGGTTTTTCTAATTTTTCTTTCTTAATTTCTTTTGTTTCTATTTCTACTATTTCTTTTCTTTTTTCTATGCTTTTTGTAACTTTAGGTTTTTTTGTTTTTTCCTTTAATATTTTCGGTTTCAAATCCTTCTGTTCTATAATAATCTCTTTTTTTTCAATTTCTGGTTCTACACTAACTTTAGGTTTAATTTTTTTAAATTTAGAAACTTTAGGTTCTATTTTAATTTCTGGTTCAACTGTTTTAGGTTCTGATTTTACATCTATTTTTGTCTTTATAGGTTTAGTTTTCTTTACTTTAGGTTCAACAGTAATATCTGGTTTAACTTTTTGTGGTTTCTTAATATCGTCTGGAATTATTTTAGATTTTTCTATTTTTTGTTTTTTAGTTTTTACCTGTGGTTCTATTTCTATTTCAGGTTTTATTTTTTTAACCTTTTCTACTTCTACCTTTGGTTTAACTTTTATTTTCTGTTTTATATCTTTTGGTTTTTCAACAACAGATTTTTCAATAATTTCTGGTTTCTTTATTTTTTCTTTCTTAACTTTTGGTTTTATTTCAATTTTTGGTTCTACTACTTTTTTTTCAACTTCTGGTCTTACCTTAATTTTTGGTCTTATCTCTTTGGGTTTCTCTAATTTCGGTTCTATTTTGATTTTAGGTTTTTCTACATCAGGTTTAACATTAATCTTAGGTTTTTCTACCTTAAGCTTTTCTATATCTGGTTTGACTGTAATTTTAGGTCTTATAACTTTTGGTTTTTTAATATCAGGTTTTACAGAGATTTTTGGTTTAATAACTTCAGATTTACTAACTTCTGGTTTTATCGAAACCTTTGGTTTTATTGTTTTAATTTTTTCTATTTCTGGTTTTACTTTGATTTTTGGTTGTTCAACCTCTGGTTTGATTTTTACCTTAGATTTTATTATTTCTTGTTTTTGAAGTTTTGGTTTTGTTTTTTTCTGCTTTATAACTTCAGGTTCTACAATAATTTTAGTTTTAACAATTTTTGGTTTTTCTAACTCTTTATCTACTTTTATCTTTTGTTTTGTTTTTGGTTTTTCAAAATCAATTTTGATCTTTGCTTTAGATTTTATTTCTTTGGGTTCTAAAATATTAGGCTTTATTACAACTTTTGGTTTCAAAACTTGTGATTTTGCAGAAACTCTTGGTTTAATTTCAACCTTAGGATTGACAATATCTGGTTTTACAGTAATTTTTGGTTTTACTATATGAGTTTTTTTGAACTTAGGATTTACAACAATTTCTGGTTTTTTAAATTTCTCAACATGTGGTTTAACTATAATTTTAGGTTTTACTATTGTTTTAGGTTTATCTGTTTCTACTATAACCTTTGTTTTTAGTTTGATTACATCTGGTTTCTCAATCTTAGGTTTTTCTTTAAGTTTGTGTTTAACTTCCTTAGGTTTTTCGATCTTTTGTTTTATTCTTATTTTTTGTTCTATTTCCTTAGGTTTTTTAAGATCTTGTTCTTTGATTTTTGGTTTTTCAGTCTTAGATTCAACTATAACATTTTGTTGTATTTTTTTAGGTTTTTTTAGTTCTTTTTCTGCTGGTATTTCTGATTTTATTGTTTTTGTTTTCTTTACAACAGGTTCAATATTAACATCTTGTTTAACAGTTTTCTGTTTTATTTTTATTATTTCATCTGGTTTTATTTCTATTTTTTGTTTATTGATTTCTGGTTCTACTTTAATTTTAGATTTTACAACCTTAGATTTCTTTGCTTCGGATTCAACTGGAATCTTTATTTTGGGCTGTTCTACTTGAGGTTTTACTTCAAATTTAGGTTTTATTTCTTTTGGTTTTTCTACTTTAGGTTCTACCTTGATTTTTTGTTGTTTTATATTTGGTTCTAAATTTACATCTACTTTTGATTTTATAGGTTTTGATTTTATAATCTTGGGTTGAATTTTTACTTCTTGTTTTACTTCTTGTTTTATATCTTTAATTTTTTCAGGTTTAAGATCTATTTTAACCTTTTGTTTTTTTACTTTATGTTTTATATCTAATTTAGGTTCAATTTTTTCTTTAGGTTTAATAACTTCAGATTCTAAAACTATTTTTTGTTTTACAATTTGATCTTTTTTTATTTTTTGAGGTTCAACAGAAATTTTTTTCTTAGGTTTTTCTATTTCTGGAGTTATTTTAATTTTTTGTTTTAGTGTTTTTTCTTTATCAATAAATTTTTCTGGTTTTATTTTTTCAACTTTTTTTTCTTCAATAATTTTTGGTTTTACTTTAATAATTGGTTTTACTGTTTTTTCTTCTATTTTAACCTGTGGTTTAACTAAAATTTTTGGTTTTAGTAAACTTGGTTTTATTTTTATATTAGGTTTTTTTACAATAGCTGGAACATTCACATCTTGTTTTACAACCAACTTTTGTTTTACAATATCTGGCTTGATAACTACTTTTTGTTTTACAACTTCAGGTTTTGCTACTACTTTATGTTTTACAATTTCTTTCTTAGTATCAATAATTGGTTTAACTGTAATTTTAGGTTTTAATACAGAAGGTTGAATTTTAACCTTAGGTTTTACAGTTTTTTCTTCAACATCAAATTTTGGTTTTATAGATATTTTAGGCTTTAATACATTTGGTTTTACAACTACATTTGGTTTAACTATAATCTTAGATTGTTCTAATTCTGGTTTTATTAATATCTTTTCTTTTATAGTTATTTGATTAATTTTTTCTGGTTTCTTTTTAGATATAACTGGTTTTTCAACTATTTCTTGTTTTTTTATTATAACTTCTTTTTCTTCTTTTCTTTTTTTGGTTGGTTTTTCTGGTTTTCTTATAACCTTTTTTTCTTCTTCTATTTCAATAGTTTTCTTAAGTTTTTTAACCTGTTTTTTACCTTTTTCTTTCTCTTCTTTACTTTCAAATTTAAGTGGTTTAGTTGGTTGGACTATTATTTCTTCTTCTTCTTTTTCAACAGGTTTTTTAATCGGTTCTTTTTTTTCTTTTTTTGGTTTTATTTTTGGCTTTTTTTCTTTTTCTTTTTCAGCACCTACAATTACTTTACCAATTTCTTTCCAAAGCTTATTTATTGCATCTAATTGTTCTTTTGTGAATATTTTTTTATAAGATTTAACCTCATCGCTCTCTTTTAATTTTTTTTCAATTTCTTCCTGAGTTGGTAATTTAACTTCTTGGAGTTTCCATTTCTTTCCACCAAATGAAAGTGTTTTTGCTTTTGATACCTCTTCTGGACCTTGCCATTTAATTCCTTTTGCAAATTCTTTTTTCTCTGGGTATAACTTATAACCAAGTAATGGTAAAAGATATTTCTCTTTTTTTCCTTCTAATTCACGATAATATCCTGCTTGTTTCAAATACTTTGAGATTTTACTTTTTTCTTTAGGTTTTTCTAAACCGATACCAAACTCAACAAAATCTTTCTGAATATCAAGAAAAATTCTGATCTGATCTTTAATTTGTTTAAATATTTTTTTAGGAATAATACTTTCTAATTTTTTAGAACTCCCAAATGTCATTAAATTTTCTAATTCTTTGAGTTCTAACTTTTGTGGTTTAATACTTAATTTAAGTTGTGGTTTTTTCTTTTTCTTCTTGGCTAATTCTGGTTCTATTATATTGAGTGCTTCTTCAAGTGAATAACCAATAAATTTCTGTTTGGTTTTACCTATTTCACCTTCAGATTTAAACATCTGATCAAGTAAATAACCAACCTCTTTAATAGCGCCCTTGAAACCAGTTAAATCTGGGGCTTTTACTATGGTTTCAATTATCTGTTGAAGTTTTACTGTCGCCAACTTTGAATT
>Ga0255343_1005325_pt1 | contig 12080 bp, 13 predicted proteins | sample wastewater_treat_4_FD_192413 | JGI IMG/M metagenome (GOLD analysis project Ga0255343, IMG submission 192413) | Wastewater microbial communities from Lulu Island WWTP, Vancouver, Canada - plant16 | ecosystem: Engineered > WWTP > Wastewater > Unclassified | place: Canada: Vancouver, British...
TTATAATGACTCGTATGCGTTCTCACTTATTTTTTCAAATCGTATCACCATTTTTTCAAATCGGCGTTTTTGCTGGCCTGCGATATCACGATTTTTTCAAAACGATATCACGATTTTTTCAAATGGAATTTCACGATTATTTCAAACAGATTTCTTAAGAGAAATCAGCGGAACAAGTTATGGATTTCGTGCTCTCAAACTGATGAAACAAGGCTTAATCAGGGCAAAATATCACGACTATTTCAACAGACTTTCGCAAGGTATTGTATGACTTGCGATTATGGTAGGCTCACCTTCAATCTGATGTTTATCGAGACATTGATCTTTCTTATCATATTGAGCGGAAAGGACTTGACCACGGTTGCGAGGGGTGTGCAGTAGACCCATAAATTAACAGTCGGGTAACCGAGAAGGAGATCAAGATGACTAAGCAAAGCAAGAATCGCAGAGGCCAGACAACGATGGATGAGATGGTGAAATCAGGCAGCCAACTTATTATGATGCATGACGATGGGACGGAGCAGCCAGTTGAAGAGGTAGACAAGCAATCAAGCACCTTGAAACTGGGAACGACCATGAAGGTGATAGAGATGGATAAGAGTGGCTTTGATAATGAGACTTCCGAGCCCGATCCCTACGCTGGCGAATACCACTACAAGAGCTGGTGGAACCAGTTCAGAGGCCCATGGCTCAAGTCGGAGAATATGACCGAGGAGCAGATCAAGATCAAAGCAGACGATGCCTGGGAATGCGGAGACTACAAAGAGATGATCAACCTGATGGCAGAGCTGATCTGCAGGCTCCAACAGAAGTAAATCCCTATTCCTTATATATAGCCCGGTAATTTACCGGGTTTCTCTTTCGGGGTATTCTATGGCTTATCGGTGGCAATGGCAAGGATCTGGTACCTGGCTTCCTCTCCTTCGAAGTGGGCTCCGATCCCGATTGAAACTGTGACCATCCCCTTATCTGCTTTCATACTATCTATGAATAAATGGGCATTGCACATGTTGGTTAAGATGATATGGGGCATCATATCGTATTCCCGGTCAAGCTTATGATCGATGAACTTGTCGTCTCTGAGCCGGGCAGGGCTGCTTTGGGTTTTGTCTCCCACTCCCCGGTACTCGTTCTGTATCTCATGCTGCAGTTTGGTTAGCTTGAAGGTGCTGTCATCCAGATGGTTTGATGAGATTGATCCTTTCGCTATCTTGGAAGCGGTTACTGCTCCGTCTTCGATGTGGTTTGAGAAGATACAGCGGTTCTGCAAACCTCTGGCATCGAGCTTGCCGATAGTACAGTACTTACCGCTGAAGCTGCCATTGGGATCATTGCGGTTGTCCCAGATCTCGTAGAAACCGCAGTCCTTCTCATCTTCGATAAAGCACTCGTAATAGCCTGATTCTCCGGTCTCGATTAGTGGGATTCCGGTCTGCCAATCCCCTCCGGGTCTGAGCAGACGGACATCCAGTCCCGATTGAGGCTTTCTGCCATCCTGCTCTGCAGTGTAATAGCTGATTCCGTATTTGAACATATATGCTCCTGTTATTATATCTTTGTTTGGTAGGTTGGTCAGTTCTGCTGATTGGAACTCATCATCTCGTCATCGTCCTGGACTATGATGATGCTGAAGTCCACATAGCCGGGTGAGCCGATGTACCTCGATTCCAGGTTGAACTTGATCTTCTCCGGATACTCATGCAGATCATCAGGACACTTGGGCAGTTGAGCTACTGTGACCGGGAACTGGCTCTTGATGCTGTTGTAGGCAGTAAACTCAAGGTATAGCTTGCCTGTATTGGTCAGGAAGCTCAGGAGATTGTAATACTCGCTGGGTTGCAGGCTTGTCTGCAGCTCAAAGCCATCTTCTCGGTATTCTTCTCTCTGATGAAGTATCGTGGGATTAAAGGCATTCTTCTTCTCGATGCGATACTTACGCCTGGGGATGTATTCGACTTCGCCATGTTCACAGCTTAAGAAGAATACTCCTTGGGAGTTCCATCTGATCAGCTTAAAGCCCTTTATAGCAGCCATGCTTTCACCTTGTATTCGTCTCTTGTGAAGTCTCGCTCAAGCTCGGTAATGGCATAGACTTTGTCTTGGATGCGTATCCTTGACTGGAGCGAGAGATCGTATTTGGATAACTGGTCGATCACCGCTTCAATGCTCCACTTGGAGTTATAGAAGTCAATCAGTCGGTTCTTGATGATACCCTGCAGGTGAATGGTATCTCCGGCAAAGATATCGATCTCTTCAATCTGCGGCTTCTCTTGGTTGCCACGCTTGATGATGAAGGACACCACATCGTTATCCTCGATGTCTATAGTATTGGTGGAGTAGGCATCCTTATTCTTGAGCACGATCCTGCCCATTGCATCGGTGAAGATGGTGGCGTTATAGAGCATCAGCATCGCTTTGAGCACCTTGAGGTTATCGGTTTGATCGTCCTTGTAGTTTTCGTAGGCAGTACCGGGCTGGAGTCGGTTAGGATAGATGTTGCCATTGAAGGTAGCGTATGCTTGCTGATTTACGATGTGTCCGCTGCCATAGCTTCTGTCATCAATGACCCCAACACTGGTCAGGCTGTATAGGTTGCTCTCTGATATTCCATTAGCTATGAAGAAGCCGATGAACTCATTGGAGGCATTGTCCAAAGATGCAACTGAGTCTACCCAGTCGGTCTTTTCATCATATTTCTGAATCACCGGACAGATGCCATTGAAGAAGCGGAATATTCTGCCCCGGAATCTGCCCTGATATCTCGTGGTAGCAGGACTGGGATACACTGCCTGGATGATCACTTTGTGGGCAAAGATGAAGGTTACGGTATTGGATGCCGTATCTACCCGGTAGCCGTATCTGGGTCCCGGCCAGCCACTGGCATGATAAGTATAAGTCCAGCCTCCGGTGGGATTGGGAAACTCACGAAGATCGTTATAGTCAACAGCAGCAAGTGTCAGCATATTGCCACTGGTGATATTGAAGGTGGGAGTGACGAACTGGTTTGAATAAGGGATATTGATTGGGATGGTCTGCTGAATATCCTGCAGCGCATATCCGAGTATCCAGATCGGCAGATAACCTGCGGTAAGACTATAGTAGTGAGTGAGATCGGAGAATACCGAGAGCAGCTTGATCTTATCGTAACAAGTAATCTTGAGGATGCCTGAACTGACATCAAAAGACAACTGGGATGTGTCGATTATACCGGTAAAGGACAGAACACCATCACGATAGACCTTGACCTCAAAGTGCGAGATGTAACGCTCATGCTCGTTATTGCCACTGAGGATGTTATCCTGTATCCAGGTAGTGGGGAAGCATTCGAAAACGAGCCGTTTGGGTTCCCGACTGTAATTGGATACGGACTGTAGCTTATCGGCTGAGACCGAGAGGCTGATTAAAGCTCGATTGCTCACAGTATCTACCAGACTGTGCTTCACTTGGTTGTAGTCTGCTGCATCGGTCTTACCTTGGATAAAATCAACTCTGAAGAGATTGGACATCCTACACCTCGCTTCTGATCATCTTTCCAGTATCGGCTATCTCGGAGACCTTGACCGGATCATTGGAAAGCGGATCGACATTGATCTCGATATTTGGTTTGTTATCGGAGATGCTTTGGCGCAGATTGTGGAACTCTTCCCGCACCACAGAGACGATGGTGTCCATGATGCTATCCATGCTGCCTCGTCCTGAAACAGAGCCACCAGCGGCATAATATGAGCCCACAGATTGAGGAATGGGCACTGAGGGGATAGGAAGCCCGGCAAAGGCGAGTTTAACTTTCTCGATAGGTGCGAAGTTGAGGAAGTCAAAGAGGTTCCTGCCCAAGGCTCTCACTCGGTCTTTGGCAGTGATATACTCCTCACCTTCGGCTTCAATCAGGATACCACCCTCATTATGCGACTTGCCGACCAAAAGCCCACCAGTCTCCGCCTTGGGCGGCTCTGTTGCTTGAATTACAGCTACGTTGGCGAGCCCGGCACCGATAGCTGCTGCAGCTGCAGTTATCGCCAAGCCGGGACCCACAATCGGAATACCCGCCATAGCCTTATATGCTGCGGTAGCAGAAGCATAGGTATCGATCATCGCCTGTCCGATTGCCAGTGTTTTCCACATGGCAAAGCCCTTCTTGCCGAAGATCTCACTGGTCTTGGCAAGGTCTCGCATGATCTGCTGGGCTCCCTGTAGGTTACGCATCTCATACTGGTTTCTGATCTGAGCTTTGGCTTTCTCGGACTGAGCTGTAATCTGCTCTTCCGATAGACCTGCAGCAAGCAGCTTCTCTCTGCGTTTGGCATAGTATTCGTCAATAGCTCTGAGTTGAGCGTCCCAAGTCTGTCCGGCTAAGTCAAGGCTACGCTGTTCGAAGTTGAAACGCAAATCACTCAGTTCCTGCTGCTGTCTGCGCTCCTCTTCAACTGCCTTGCGTCTCTCCTCAGTTTCAGCTTCGATCTGCCTGGTTCTGGCTTCAGCAGCCTCCGTTTCCACTCTCACTGACTCATCGGCATAGTGATCTCGGATTGACTGCAGCAGCTCTTCCGAGGCTCCCAAAGCTTGGGCTTTGGCAAGTTCCGCATCTCGCTGGACTTCGAGTTCCTTCTGCTTGCGAAGTACGGCATCGTCAATTGCCAGGACATCATACTTCTGCTGTAGTTGCCGCAACTGTTCCAAGATTCGCTCTTCTTCACTGCGTCTGTTATCGGATTGAGTATTGTCAGAGGAAGCTCCGGAGCCGTCGCCGCTACTCAGACTCATGTCCGGTAGTTCCATCAGAGCTTGGCGATAAGCGGCTGCGAAGTCATTGAGATCACCCTTGGCTTGATTCAGATTGTCTCTTACTTGAGTGATCTGCTCGTTTAATATGCCTTCCGGACTCAGCTTCCAGTAATCACCGGGACCGCCTTGCAGCATCTCCCTGTCTTGGATAAACTGAGACTGGTTCTCTCTGGAGACCTTCATCAGATCATTGTATTGGACTTGCAGTTCTGCCACTCTTCGAAGCTGTGCCTGATACCGTTCTCCATAGACTTCCGCTATCTGCTTCTGGATCAATGCTTCGGAAGCACTACGCAGTGCCGCAGCAAGCTCATTGTATGAGGATGTTGCCAGATCGATGTTACCGATGTACTCGCCATACTGCTCGTTCATGGTTCGGATGATGTTCTTCATCTCGGTTTTGTCTGATGTAGCAAGGTTGGTAGCAGATCTCAGTTCCAGCAGTCTGGTGGCAAGGAAGTTGAACTTCTCCGCTTCTATTGATACTTGGCGGTTACACTCCTTGATCTCGTCTGTCATTGACTTCTGTGACTCGACCATGACATCGGTCTTGATCGAAGCGGCTGCCAGTCCCAAGCCCAATGCAGACAAGGCGCCAACTGAGATGCCAATGATCCCTGCTACCGGGTTCATGGCTACCTGCAGGGCATGATAGGCGGCAGTCAAGGCAGTGATGGCAGTGGTTACGGTTGCGATCACAGGGATAGCCACTGCGAGTCCGGTTACGAAGCCTTTCATAATCGGAGAGAGGCTATTGTAAGCATCCATGAGCAGCTTCAGGCCCTTTAGCAGAGGATTAATCAGAGTAGTGAGCATATCGCCAACAGTCTCTTGGATATCTCCCCAGGCATTGGCATTCTGCAAACGCAAATCAGCCAAAGCAGTTGCAGTTCCGCCATAGTCCTCGCCAAGCTTCTCCACCAGATAGGATACTCCTTCAGTCTTTAGACGGGTATCATCAAGCTCAATGCCATATCTGCCCAACATCTCGGTATGTCCATTCAGGGCTCGACCCATGAGGTCGAAGGCAGATTCCACACTCATTCCGGTGGCTTTGTTGGCTTCGGTAAAGTCCAGCAATACTGGCACAAGCTGTTGAATCTCATCCTTGTTGAGTTTGAAGGTCTGGGACAGCTTGGACATCAGAGACAAGAGCTGATCATCCTCAAAGTTAGTCACCTGCTGCATCGAGGAGGCAAAGTTGCCCATCTCACCAGCAGCTTCTCCGAAGGCTACTGAAGCCAGCGTCATAGCCTGTCTTTGTCCCAGGGATGCATCGAGCAGGCCATTCATTGATCTCACCAGACCACCCACGGCAGCGATCACTCCATCAACTGCGATCTTCACGTCACGAATGGTAGCCAGAGCCTGTTCTGCGGTGATCTTAACCGCAGCAGGTTTCTCCACCGCAGACTGGGCGGACTCCGCCTCCTGCTTGACTTCCGCAAGCTTGAGACTGGCATCATTGGTGACGAGGACGAGTTTAAAGGTTAGGTCGGGCATTTTGGGATTGACAAAATAATCATGCTAAAATACATAAGCATCATTATGTTACAGGAGGCTATTATGGCTCGAAAGATTCGTAGCGATGCAACAGTCAAGGCAGTCGAAAAGAGAATTGCCACGCCAAAGGACAAACCAGCTCTCAGGAATCCTGACGGAAGAAAAACTCGTAGTGACAAGAAAGTTGAGACTATAAGGAAAGGCAAGTAAGGCAAAATCAATAATTCCTAATCAGTAACTCCGTCTCAGTCTGGAAAGCACCGGAGACGGTGTACTGCGCTTCAACTTCATCGATGGTGAAGCTTTGGTAGCGTGTGCGGATGTAAGGATCATTATTGTAGGATAACAGGAATTTCCCTTTGATCTGCTTCAGGATGGCAGCCAGCTCTTCATGCTTGGTGAAGGCATTTGCGTCTTCTCTGTCGTATAGATGCTCCTTTGTGTAGTAGGGTGGGTCGAGGTAGAAGAAGGTATTGGGCGTATCGAAACGGGCAATGAGCTTCTCAAAGTCCTGCTTCTCAATGATCACTTGTTTAAGCCGTTCTGAGGCTGCTTTCACCTTATCCAGATTACGCAGGGGCATATATTTGTAGCCCTGCATGATGCAGAAGTTCTTGCTTCTTGAGCCGTAGCTGCAGGATAACTGGAAGTAGAAGCGGATAGCTCGCTCAAGCTCGGTTTTGGGTGGGTGTTGTGCGAATGTGTCGAACATCTCTCTCGATACCAAGTACTGGTTCAACTCCGTCACAAACGCTTCAGGGTGCTGCTTGATATAGCGCCAGAAGTTGACCAGATCGCCATTGATATCGTTATAGACCTCAGTATAGCGGCTCTTCTTGGATAACTGCCAGTCTTCCTTGTTGGCACTCTTCCCGAATAGTATCCAGGCCGCACCGCCAAAGACTTCGCAGTAGATGTCATGCTTGGAGATGAGCGGAAGGATCTTCTTGCGGAGGATACGCTTGCCGCCTACCCAGGAGATGATGCTGTTCACGATATCCCCCTGATTTCTCTGGTGCCTTTAGCTTTGGTTTTGGGAGCTTCTGAGTTCTGATTGATGTCTATCAGGTCGAAGTTGGCGATGATCACTTCATTGAACTCGGACTTGCCTTCTTTGCGGTTGATACCCTTGGTTCGAGTGACGTGCTTGATATCAAAGCCTTTGTATAGCTTGAGCACTTCCGGGTTGTCATCATAGGAGAGGATGAAACGTCCCTTGAGCTTCTTGAGTTTGGCACACAACTCTTCATGGCTGAACTGCTTGGAGTTCTCGTAAGTGTAGCCAAGCATGTAGGGCGGATCGCAATAGAAGAAGTTGCTCTTGGTGTCATACTTATCGATCACCTTCTCATAGGAGAGGTTCTCGATGATCACCATATCCAAACGCTTGTGCAGTTCCTTGATCCGTTCCAGACGGTTATACATGCTGGAGGTGCCACGCTTCTGAGAGGTGCCGAAGCTGTCACCCTTGCTTCCGAAACTACGGGTGATCAGATACATGAACCTGGCAGCCCGCTGTATCTCAGTTAAGCCTTCCTGCTTGAGGATATCGCCAAAGAGCTTGCGACTGGCGACTAACCAGTCCAACTCCTTGATCAGCTCATCAGGATGGTACTTTACCTGCAGGAAGAGATTGACCAGGCGGTTATCGAGATCATTATAGACTTCCAGATCGCCCCACTTGTCTTTGTAGAGGAGCATCCAGGCAGCACCACCGAAGGGCTCGATGTAGCCCTTGATGTCCTTGGGAACGTAGGGAGCGATAACCTTTCTCAGGAGGCGTTTCCCTCCGATCCAGCCGATTAATGCGTCCATTATGCGTCTCCTTTCGGGTCAGTGATACAGAGCCGGAGATACAGCTCTGGGAGAGTGAGAGACTCGAAGTCCTCGTTAGTGAAGCCCAGTTTACGCAGGATCATTTCGAACCTCTCGAAGGGGTATTTGGAGACGCCGTTACCGCCAATCCGAAACTCCCGAGCCAACTTGCGAACCTCTCTTTGTTGGCTCTGATATAGACGAAAAAAGCGGAGATATGCTCCAATGCTTCGAGGGCGTCCATATCGTCCGGGTCCTGGTTTGAGATGATGCGGATCAGCTCTTTATCGGCTTCCGATTGGCTGATCAGTTCAAGTAGTTCCAACTCACTGACCTTGGCTACCTGGCCGGAGAGGAAGTCTTCCAGCTTGGCTTTCAGCGTAGCATTCGAGATCGTGAGGCAGAGTATTTGCCGCAGTTGGCTATAGCTGAGTTTGGGTTCTCGCTTCATAGAATAATCCTTTTCTTATTTACCAAAGAACATTTCGAGGGCAATGCCCAGTAAGAGCAGGAATTGCGAGGTGGAGACGGTTAGCAGTATCTTCATGTTCGTCTCCACTCTCGCCATCCTGGTTACCAGTGACTTGTTGCTGTCACCATTGCCATAGATCTCCTCGTGAACCGAATCGATTTTTTCTTTGATCTCAGGTTTGCACTGGCAGTCCATAGCAGTTCCTTGTTTTAGAGTGTAGTTGCGAAGAGCAGTGATCTTATACTCCCGCTGGGATGTCCTTAAGCAGGTAGATCTTGTTGGAGGTCACACCTGAGAACTCGGTGGAGATGACTACGTTGAAGAGGCCGTCAGCCTCTCCTGACCAGTCAACTGTCCAGCGTAGTCCGGTGAAGATCACCACCCGATCCAGTTCCTTGGAAGCCACTACGATGGTGGTATCCTTGCTCATGAACAGGGTGCTTTCCAGGAAGTTCTTCTGCTTGGTGGATAGTCCGGAGATGTTGAGTTCAACCGTGCTGGTGCGCTTGCCCGGGATAGTATAGTTGCGGGTCTTAAGCTTGGTCAGCTTAGAGTCCGTCTTGCCGGGTTTCTCGGCCAGTTCACCAAGCAGATCGAAGTTAGTGGTAAGCTCCGTTTTAACCGAAGCCTGATTGGCATACAGCGTTTCTATGGCTAATTGGTCGTAGGTGCCGATCCCGAAGTAAACGAGATCGGCAACCAACACATCCATGAGTTTGCTGAACCCAAGATCAGCTTCAGTCATGTTAGTCGGATAGGTGGGCTGTGAAATGAGGGTGGGCATCAGAACACCCCTTTGATCGCATTGCCGATGCTAAAGAGCCATTTGCGGTTGTGGAACACATATTCGATGGCTCCTCCGATGGTGCCGAAGACCTTGAGGATGACATTGGTCTGCTTGGCCGGGAGGGACTTGGTAGCCCGCTCCACTGCCAATTGCTTCTTGGCATAGTCATCCAGGTCCTTGGTGGCAGGGTTGATCTTGATATCCTGGATGATGTCCAGGATGATAGCCAGAGCCGAGTTGACCTTGGCCTTGTCGATTAGCTTCCCGGTGGTTCTGGAAATGATCCAGACTACCAGAGCTGAGACCAGACCGAGGATAAACTCCTGATTGGCGAAGATGAAGTCCATAGATACTCCTTATCTGGTTATTGCTTAGGTGGTGAGTTTGAACACTTTCACGAAGCCCGAGATGTAGGTGATGCCGGGACGGATACGGATGTACCAGTGGTATTTCCAGTCGCTTCCGTGGTGTTCGACTTTGAGTTCGGCATCGGTACGATAGCCGACGATAATGAACTTGGGCAGGCCGCCGATGATGTAATCGGCATCCATGAGACGGGGTTTGACCGGGATACCCGCAAAGGAAACGTTGCCGCCTTCAAGCAGCAGACGATCTCCGGCTCCGGTCTCACGTTTGGCGAGTTCAGCACGGATACGGATCAGGTCCTTGTGAGCCACGTAGAACTTGAAGTTTTCCTGCTCCTCCAACATCTCATCGGAGAATGCCAGCAGAGCAGCTTCGAAGCGCTTTGCCCAGTCGGTGTAGGTGGTCTTGGAGAGGTTGGTGACGTCTGTGGCGGTGGTAGCAAGCTTGATCACCCCATCCAGTGCCTTGATCTTGGCGGTTGCAGAGGCTCTGTCACCCTTGAAGAGCAGCAAGCGGATGGCTTTCTCAGTCTTCTTGGCGATGTGGTTCTCCACATAGGCTCCGAAGGCATCTTCGCCGTACTTATCCTTGTAGAACTCGACCACGTCACGTCCCAGGGTGAACTCAGCATTGAGTATCCCGGTGGGTACAGATAGATCGGCTGTACTCACGTTTTGAGCGGTCAGAGCGCCATCGAGGGAGTTCTTGAAGACCAGGTCATCAATCAGGCCGACATCGATCTTCTCGTCTTTCAGTAGCGGTAGGACCGAGATATCCGAGAGGGTATCTCCCGGCTGCGATCCAATCACCTCATCGATGAACAGAGAAGTGGTATTGGCAGATAGGATGTTCATAGCCTTGCCGGAGTCCACATCGGAGATGCCCTTGTAGATCTCCCGATGGGATGCCTTGACCATGATCTTGTTGCCGTCGATGGTAACCTCTTTGTCTACATTGGACTGGTTGGCATCAGGCTCACCGGGTATGGACTTGGAGATAGCTCTGCTCATGGTGATGGAAAGGTCCTTGAGGCTCTTCTCGATGCTATGGATGGCATCACCAAGCTGGAGGTTGGGGTTACCCTTCTCCAGTTCACTGATCTTCTCAGTAATGGCGGTAATGCCCTTCTGCAGCTCAGAGTTGTTGTTGTGCTCCGCTACCTTACGAAGCGAATTGAGTTCATTCTTGATCTCGGCAAGACTGGCTTCGGCACTGCAGTAGTCATCGGCCCGGCCATAGATGGATACGCCATTGAACTCGCCTTTCTCAACCTTCTGCCAAAGATCGGAGTTGAGATCTTCACACTTGAGGACTTGCACCCAGGCTCCCACCTTGGTATCGGGGAAGTGTTCCCGGTCACTGGTCTTGAGGATATAGTTCTCGACTACGGTGAACTCAGGCACCGGCTGCATGTTGTGATTGACGTCACACTTGCCGACCAGGCCATGCTTGGCGAAGTGATCGCAGGCCTTCTGTATCTCGTCTCGGGAGTAGTAATCACCCTGTGAATCATGGATGTTGGGCTCCATCAGAGTGACGTAAAGCCGCCCTTGAGTGCCCGATGTTTCACTCTTGAACTTGGTGGAGCTGATCTTGTGTTCATAGCTTCTGCCAGAAGAGCCTACAGTATTCTTGACCACAAAGCCCTTCTGATTGGCTGGAGTCATCTCATCGAACAGAAGCGAGACCAGCTCGACCTCCACATTGCGGAGTTCTCCCTTGAGAATGGTGCGTTTACGATTCACGCTACCTCCTTTGGTATTGTTAAGTGGTTGATTGTTAATGTGGGTAAGATACAATTCTATGCTCCAAAGTTGCGATTCTGCATGAAGAGCTGCTCATCAGCGGTCTGCAGAACTTCTGTAAGGTTACCAAAGTTGAAGTCTTCCGGCTTTACCTTCCAGCCGAAGTCGAAGTTGAACTCGTTAGCCAGAGCCAAAGCCAGGCGATTCTGTAGCGGTCTGACCACGAACTGGTAGAACATCCGCATATCGCTGCTGTTATCGCCACCAAGCTGCCCTGGGATAAGCTGTGAGACGATTCTGGCAGGTACTCTGTGATAGGCAAGAATCCCTTCTCTGAGGTCTTTCTTGAGCCCAAGGAAGCCGCCTTCCCGGTCTTGCTGTCTGAGTGGTTCAAGGCGTATCTTCACGTCCCGGCTCTCACTCTCGATCAAGACAGTAGAGTGGCTCTTACCATTGCCTTTTACCTCGGTTAAGGCTTTCTCTATCTCGGTATAGGCATCGGTCAGCACTTCATTGCCCTGCTCATCGGTGACTGTGCCATCACGTAGAGTACCGCCTTCTACGATCACGAAATAGTCTATCATGAGACCGTTCTTGAAGTTGTTGTAGT
>Ga0255343_1005333_pt1 | contig 12057 bp, 11 predicted proteins | sample wastewater_treat_4_FD_192413 | JGI IMG/M metagenome (GOLD analysis project Ga0255343, IMG submission 192413) | Wastewater microbial communities from Lulu Island WWTP, Vancouver, Canada - plant16 | ecosystem: Engineered > WWTP > Wastewater > Unclassified | place: Canada: Vancouver, British...
TGCCACGCTGCAAGTGCTGGCTGAGAGATTCCACAACCTGCGCATGTCCGGCGTTTCTTTTGCGCGCGGGTTTTACTTGAACGTTGACCTGCCCACCGATATTGTGACGCGTGCTGCTCTCGAAGCTGAAAAGCGCCTCAAGGCAGGCGAAAGCCAGCTGGCTGTGCATCCTCACTGCGGAACCAATTTAGTTGTGCCTGCAACCGTAGCGGCTAGCTTTGCTTGGTTCACCTGGCTGATTACCCAGAGGCGCAAACAGCCCGGCTGGGTACAGGTGAGTTTGGCTGCTTTGGTGGCGGTGCCGGCTTTCTTTTTAGCTCGTCCGCTCGGACCCGTGGTGCAGCAGAAGATCATGACCAGCGCGGATATCGGCGAGACATCCATCCGCCAAGTGGTCTCCATGCGCTATGGCAACACTTTCTTTCATAAGATCATCACCGAACGTTAGGGCGTAAGTTTGGCAGCAGTTCCGAAGGTCTACCTCTTGCGCGGCGATGATGAAGCCCAAATAGCCGAACTCCTGGCGGGTTTCAAAGCGAACTTAGGCGAAGCTTCCCTTAGCGATCTCAATACCACTCGGTTCGAGAGCGACTCTATCGACTTAGAAGCTCTGCGTGCTAATTGCCTGACAGTGCCCTTTTTGGCAGCTCGCCGTTTGGTGATCCTCGAAAAAGGCAGGCAGGTGCTCAGCCAGCTGAATACCGCAGACCAAGCAAAATTTTTGCAGATTATCGAGCAGCTCCCCGAGACTACCGCCTTAATCCTCGTTATCGAAGATCAACAAATACGCCGCAAGCGTGAGCTCAGTTGGGAGAACGAGCGCCGCTATGCCTGGTTGTTAGATTGGTTGGCTGCTCACCCCGAAGAAGGGTATCTTGCCGACTGCGCCTTGCCGGATGACGACGAAATGCCGGCTTGGGTGCAAAAGTGCGCGCGCCGAAGCGGCGGCGAGTTCCGCCCGGATGCTGCCCAGCTGCTGGCAACCTACGTGGGCAATAACACCCTGCGGGCTAACCAAGAGGTGGAAAAGCTGCTTACTTTCGTGAACGCTCAGCGCGCCGTGACCGCAGAGGACGTCATGCTGCTCACCGCACAAGACCAAGAAGGCAATATCTTTACATTGGTTGATGCTTTGGGCGAACGCAATGGACCTAAGGCACTAGAGCAGTTCCGGATTCTACTGGAGACCAATGAGATTTTGGACCTGACGGGCATGATTTACCGCCAATTCCGGCTGCTTGTGCAGGCGCGCGAAATTTTGGATGAAGGCGGTGATATCCGCCAGATTCAACAGGAGCTGCACGTTCTGCCTTTTGTTGCCGAAAAGCTCACAAGCCAAGCGCGGCAGTTTAGCATGGCGCAGCTGCTCGCCATTTACGCGCGCCTGCTCGCCATCGATGAAGCCATCAAGACGGGCGAGATGCCCGGGGATGTCGCTTTTGAGCTCTTCATCGCCGAGCTGACAAGATAAGTATCAGCCTTTCATAGCCCAGAGAGGCGCTTTTCCTCGCGCAATTCTATTAACATTAATTGGTGAAGGATAGGGTTGGCGGCTAAGATGCTTTCCTTGCCCTCAAAACGCAATGGTGCATCATCATACAGGCTGGTAGCAACTCCGCCGGCTTCCCGCACGAGCAGCACCCCTGCGGCTAAATCCCACGGGCTGAGGAGCACATCCCAAAAGCCATCTAATCTGCCGCAAGCCACGTAAGCCAAATCCAGAGCGGCTGAGCCCAATCGGCGCACGCCTTGCGTCAGGCGCGAAAAGCGCAGGAAGTTGTTGTAATTCGAGCGGGGGGTGTCGATCAGCGTGGCGCGAAAACCTGTTACCAATAAGGCATTCTCGAGCGTGTCGATTGACGAGACGTGTATCGGCTTGCCGTTCAAGTGGGCGCCTTTACCCTGCTCAGCACTAAAGAGCTCATCATCACTTGGGGCGTAAATCACGGCAACCTTCAGCTTGCCTTGATAGGCATAAGCAATCGAGACGCAGTAGTAGCGCAAGCCATGCGCGTAATTCAAGGTGCCATCCAGTGGGTCAATAAACCACTGATGAGCCGGATCGCCCTGGTGGTTGCCGCTCTCTTCGGCGGTGATGGTATGCTCCGGGAAGCGGCTGAGGACGCGATCGATCAGGTAGGCTTCCACGGCTTTATCGGCTCGGGTGACGAGATCTGCGCGTCCTTTAAGGTGGATATCTAAGTCCTGCGTTTGCATCTCCGCAAGCTGGTTGCCAGCGGTTTGCGCGAGATCAATGAGAAAGTTAATTTCTGGGTGCTTCAAAATAAGTGATCCTACAATTTAATGTATCAAATTACGCGCAGGAATTGTAGCATGAATACAGTTACCCATTAATAAATCCTAAAAGCGAAGCTTGCGGAGATAAAAACACCCTAGTTTCGGGGTAAAATTCAGATAAATCTGATGTGAATAACCTGTGGATAAAAGCTTAAAATCTGTGTATAACTCGGCTTTTTCTGTGGAATAGGAGCCTCAATGGAAAATGATTCAAAACAGCTGCCCAAGTTCGCCGTCCTGCAGCTTTCGGGGTGCGCAGGCTGTGAAGTCTCCTTACTCAACGCCAATGAATGGTATGACAAATATCAGCTGGTATATATGCCCCTGGTCGTCTCGACCCACCGCATTCCGGAAGATATCGAGGTGCTGTTAATTTCTGGCGGTGTGCGCAACGATGAAGACGTCTACAACCTGCAGCGCGCCGTCAAGAACGTCAAGCGCGTCATCGCGGTGGGCACCTGTGCCATTTCTGGCGGGGTGACCAACCTGGGCGATCGCGATGAGGTGCGAGAGCTCTTTCGTACACAAGCCAAGCGTTATAACTTGCCCCAACTACTGAATAAAACGCATCCGGTCGACTCTTTTGTGGATGTGGACCTCTACTTGCCAGGCTGCCCGCCTACGCCGGAGCTTTTTATGGCGGCGCTGATGGACCCGCAGGGTTTCAAGGCTTCGGCAAATGTGTGTGGGGAATGCGGACGACGCAAGCTCAATGATATGAAACCCGACCATATTACCGGCTTCGAAAAGGGGAGCCCTGACCCAGAGATCTGCCTGGTGAACCAAGGCTTTTTATGCGTTGGCACCTCCACGCGCGGTGGCTGCCGAGCGCCTTGCACACGCGCCGGTCACCCTTGCGTAGGCTGCCGCGGACCTTCCAATGCTTTTATCGAACGCGAGTCGACGGTTTGGTTTGAAAATATTCAGCGCGTATTCGAACGTATGACCAACATCCCGCCTGAGGAATTGAACCAGGCATTGCGTTCGCCGCAGCTTTCCATGTTCTTATTTCAATTTTCGGATTATGCTGGCGGAGATCGACGTATCCGCAGCAAGGATAAGGTGCTTTGATGACAACTCTCACTTTCCCTCTCAGCCGCATCGAAGGGCATGCCCGTGTGGTTATGGAAGTCGAAAACGGCAGGTTGCTGGCTGCTCAGTTCCAAGCCGTGGAGCTGCGCGGCTTTCGCAACTTTGTGGTTGGCACGCCCGCTGAGCAGATGCCCGTGATTGTCCCGCGCATCTGCGGGGTGTGTTCCACCGCCCACCATGTTGCCTCGGTGAAAGCGCTGGAAAACGTCTTTGGTGTCACCCCGCCGCCTTTAGCCAACACGATCCGTGAAGTGCTGCTTTTAGGGCAGTTGATTCAAAACCAGGCAACGTCGCTCTTCATTTTCACCATGCCTGACCGTGTGGACGCTGAAAGTTTGTTCCATATGGATGAAAGTGAAGCCAGCCGTGAGGAACAATTTTCCATTGCTCAAAAGGCGCTGAGAGTACGCAAAGTTGGCACCGATTTGATCACTTTGGCGGGAGGGCAGTTTATTCACCCCATCAAAGCGCACATTGGCGGCGTTTCCGGTGGTATTCCGCGCGCGGATGCCGAGCAAATGCTCAAGCAGCTGGACGAAATGCTGCCAGTAGCGTGCGAGCTTTTTAATACTTATTGGGATATGTCGATGGCGATGGGTGAACGCATCGGCAGTTGGGGTGATGATGAGCCAACTTACTATATATCCTCGACCACATCGGTAAAACCTAAGCTAAACAGCGGACATTTACGTGTACTTAGCCCTGATGGTGAGGAGAAAGAGCACTTTACGCCAGAGGAGTTCGAACAACGCATCCAGTTCGAGCAGACAGACTACTCTTATGCCGGCAAGACCAGCTATCAAGGGCAAATCTTGCGTGCTAACAGTTTAGCGCGCATCAATATTACTTCTTCCTTTGGGACGCCGATTGCCGATGGCTATTTAGAGCGTTTTAGGAACAACTTTGGCTCTCCCGCGCATGCCATTATGCTTTTTGACCTCTGCCGCGGCATAGAGTTGGTTTACGCGATGGAGCGAACTATCGAACTGCTTTCAGAAGACTTGAGCAGCGGGGAGACCGTGGTTGGCTATGAGGTGAGGGATGGCATTGGATATGGGCTGGTGGAGGCGCCGCGTGGACCACTGATTCACCGTTATGTGGTCGAGAATGGCATGATTTCGGACGCGCAGTTCATTATCCCAACGGTACATAACATGCACGCTATAGAACGAGCGCTGATGGTGGCAGGTAACCGCTATATTCACCCGGAAGGGATCAATTTAGAACTGGAAAAAGCAGTGGGCAGGGTGGTGCGCGCTTTTGATCCGTGCATCGCCTGCGCTACACAGTAGAGGATAACTATAGCGGCCAAAGCAGGGGAACCATGAGCATAGCGATGGCGAAAACAATCACCGTGAGCAGCGAGCCGACTTTGACAAAGTCCATAAAACGGTAGTTGCCGGGTCCATAAACCATCATACACGCTGGTTCGAGCGGGGTAATGTACGAAGTTGCGGCGCCAATGGCAATCATCATGGCACAACTACGCGGGTTCAAACCCAGTTGTTGTGCGGTCTGAATTGCTATCGGTAAAACCACTACCGCCGCAGCCTGATTGGACATCGGCTGCGTCAAGATCATAGACAATAAAAAGAAGCCGCCCAATAAAAGTTTAGGATTTTGCCAACCCATCAGATCAACAACCTGGCTCGCCAAATAGGTCGCTAAGCCCGAAACTTCCATCGCCTTGCCCAAGGCTAACATACAGCTTATGAGGATAAGCGCGCTCCAATTCATCGAGCGATACGCTTCGGCTGGTGTGATGCACCGCGTCAGGAAAATTAGAAATGTGCCAACCATTGTTGCCACTGCCAATGGCATGACGTTTGTGGAAGCTAAGATGATCGTCAGGGCAAATATCCCTAACGCTACTGGGGCTTTTTTCGTATCCACGGGCGCTTCAATTGTGTCGCTGATAATACGGAAGCTATCATCGTTTTCTAAACTCGCGATGGTTTGTGGATCACCGTGGATGAGCAGCTGATCACCAATCTGTAAACGCTCTTTCATCAGGCGCTCGTGTAATGTCTTTCCGCGGCGCTGAATGCCGAGTACTTCGATGCCAAAACGCTTGCGGAGTTTCAGCTCGCGCAACGTTTGCCCCACCAAGCGAGAAGTGGGTAGTAACACCACCTCTGCCATGCCGTGTTTCTTTTTTAATGTCTCCGAAATTTCATCTTCAGGGTTGCCGGTAAAGCGCACCACCTTGCGCTCATTGAGTGCAAATATGCCTTCACGGCTGCCATCCAGCACCAGCAGGTCGCCGGCTTGCAGTTTGGTTTTCTCAGAAGGCTTGAAATCCCCATCTTCTTTGGGCCGATGCAAGGAAATGATAGTAATATCGTAATCGCTCTTCAAGCCCAGTTTGCGGATTTCTTTGCCTACCCACTCGGACTTTTTTGGGACGATAACCTCAGCATAATAGCGAGAATTGCGCGGCAAGGAATTATCTTCGCCTAAATCACGCTCGGGGATGAGCTTTCTGCCGATGAAAAACATATAGACTAAACCGATTATTAAGATGATAATGCCGATGGGTGTCAGCTCGAACATGCCCATCGGCGCATAGCCATAGTCGGTCAACAACCCACTGACCACCAAATTGGTAGAGGTAGCAATGGCGGTCATCGAACTGGAGAGGATCGCAGCAAACGCTACCGTCATGAGCATTTTTGAGGGATGCTGCTTGAGTTTCTTGGAAATGCTCAATGTGACCGGCAGGAAAAAAGCCGTAGAAGCGGTATTACTGGTGAAGGAGCCCATTCCAGCTGTGGCTAAAGATACCAGCCAGAATAATCAGTTCTTATCTTCACCGACCTGCTCAATGATCCAGCGCGTGACCATTTGAACGAATCCCGTTCTGATTAAAGCTGTGGTCAGTAGCAGTAACCCCAAAGTTTTGATGGCGGTATCCGAGCCAAAGCCGGCGATGCCTTCCTCTGGTGTGAGAATGCCGGTGATGATCAGCGCTATCATGATGCCGATGCCAATCACATCGGCTGGTAATGCATCCAGACTAAAGAGCATGATGGCAATCGCAATAATGATCAGGAGGATGATCATTGCGGTGGTCATCGGTTTAACCTATACCCTCAGCTGGGTTCAGCTTGAAATCAGGAGAGATTGAGAGCGGAAAAAACATTAACATTCCAGCATTTTGAATTAACAAGTGCTTGAATTGTATCATCACTTGAGAACAATTTGTTAATAAATAGTATATCTAGTTGGGATAAACCGTTAGACTACGTTGGCATGACGCGGGAGATACTTTGCGTTAAAGCGCTCTAAAATTTGCAAAAATTCCTCAGGTAGCCGGGCGAGGGTTTCGATGGCAATCGCTTGCGGGACGCCACCATAGAAAGCTTGGGCGATTCCACCGGTCATGCAGGCAATCGTGTCGCTATCCCCGCCTAATGAGACAGCTAAGCGGATGGCATGCTCAAAGTCATTAGATTCTAAGAATGCGATGATTGCCTCTGGGACGGACCCCGGACAGGTTTCGTCGAAATGGTTTACCTTACGGATTTCTTGCGTCGTGCGGGAGAGGTCATAGCCAAAGCGGGAGCTTATCTCCCGCCTGATCTCGGTTTTACTGGCAGCATGCCGCGCCAGGTAAATCGCTAAGGCGACAGCCTGCGCACCTTTGATGCCTTCCGGATGGTTGTGGGTCACCTCAGCGCTGCGCTGGGCTTCTGCAAGAGTCTCCTCGATGCTGTTGAAAGCAAAGCCCACCGGACTGACGCGCATGGCGGAACCGTTGCCAAAGCTGTTATAGGGCTTCGGGTCCTTTGAGTAAATCCAACTGTAAAAAAAGCCGCCATAGCCCCGGTTGGGGTAACGCCGGGCAAAGTCTTGATAAGCCGCGGCGTAATCCAGTCCATCCAGCAGCACCTTTGCCGTGGCAAATGTTAGTACGCTATCATCGGTAAAGGTAGACTTTGGCGAAAAAAGCGGGAAATCAAGCCCACGATAATTGTTAAACTCATAGACCGAGCCAACAACATCCCCAACAATGGCACCCAACATTTGGTTTACCTCTCCCCGCGGCACTCGGCTTGCAGCTGTTCAAAAAACTCCCTGAGGAAGGCATCCCGCTGAGCAGCTAAGCTCTTGCCGGTGGCGGTATAAAGCGCATCTTTCACATTGCGCAGCTTATAGAGGTATTCGTGGTAAGCGCTGTACTGCTCCCCAGGGGCAGCTTTACCCTCGCGCAAGAACTGCTCGGATGGCTCAGCATAAGCCGGTTGGCCTGCCAGGGTGGCAAAAGCAATCGTGCGAGCCGCGCCGATGGCGCCTAGTACGTCCAGCTTATCCGCGTCGAAGAGACACATGGCTTCCAGTGTTTGGGGGCGCTCGCCTTGGTGGCGGAAGCGGTGCGCCCGGATGCAGTGCTGCACTGATTGGATGCGCTCCTCAAGCCAGCCCTCGGCGCTGAGCACCTCGCCAGCAAACTGTGCCGAGGCTAAGTGATGTTCTAAACGCTGATTGCCATCTCCGCCAGGCGCTGCGCCGGTTGCGTCATGCAGCAAGGCAGCAGCATGCACAATCTCCAGGTCGGCGCCTTCTGCCAGGGCAATTTTCTCGGCGATCCGATAAACGCGCAGCACATGTTCAAAATCGTGCACTGGGTCAGCAGATTGATACCAGGTTCGAGCTTGAGCGATGGTAAGAGTCATGGCGCAATTATAAAGGATTAGCCAACGGTGATGTGAATGTAGCCCAGCAGCCAGCCAACGAAGATCAGCACTGCCGCTAAAATCAAGATGACCTTGATCACGCGCCAAGCCACTTTGAATACCCCGCGCAGCACTAAAACAAGTGCGGCGATGCCTAATACTAAGATTACCAGGTTATTTGCCTGGCGGATAAATTCCCAATCTGTCGCAATTGTCATAGCTCAGCTTAGCGGGTAAACTACGCCTTTCTTGATCACTGTGGATACAAGATTCGTGCCGTAACGGTAGCTAAGCATACGGTAATCCGGGACTTTGAGGATGATCAGGTCGGCTTGCTTGCCCGGGGTGAGCGAACCTAATCGATCGGCTAAGCCAAGCGCTGCAGCTGAATTGATCGTACTGGCGGCTAAGGCTTCGGCCGGCGTGAGCTTGAGGTAGCGGCAAGCTAACGCTTGAATGAACTGCAGCGATTCATTCCAGCTAGTGCCCGGATTCAGGTCAGTGGCAAGCGCCAGCAGCCCGCCGGCAACAATAATTTCTCGCGCTGGCGTGTATTCGGATTGAGCTAAGCCAAAGGGTGTGCCAGGCAGCGACACGGCAACGGTATTACTTTCGGCTAACTTCTGGATTTCCTCAGCCGAGGTCTTGACCAGGTGATCCGCGGAGATGGCGCCTAATTCTGCAGCTAAGCTGGCTCCGCCTAGATTGGCAAACTCATCGGCGTGCAGCTTGAACGGGAAGCCGAGCTCCTGCGCGCGCAGCAAAATGCGCCGGGTTTGAGCTAGGTCGAAGACGCCTTCCTCACAAAAGACGTCCACAAAAGGCAAAGCCCGCGCTGAGGCATGCTCCAGCCACCAGGCTTGCACAGCAGGCAGGGCTTCGTTGCAAAGGAAGTCGGTATAACCTTCTGAGTTGCCAGCAAATTCAGGCGGGATGGCATGAGCACCTAAATAGGTTGGGATAAGTTCGAGCGGTCCTTCTTCGTCGAGCTTGAGGATGACCTCGAGCTGCTTGAGTTCAGTCTCAATATCCAGTCCATAGCCTGTCTTGGCTTCCAGGGTGGTGGTGCCATGGGCAAAAGCGGTTCGGGCGCGTTCGCGGGCTTGTGAGAGTAACTCCTCAAAGCTGGCTGCACGTGTGGCTTGCAGCGTGGCGGCAATCCCGCCGCCAGCCGCCATAATTTCCATGTAGGATTTGCCCTGCAGGCGCATCTCAAACTCGTCCAGGCGGTCACCTGCCCAGACTAGGTGGGTATGCGGGTCCACCAAGCCGGGCAGCACAGCCCTGCCGCCGGCATCGAGCAGGTCTGCTTCGGGGTGCGCCAGCAGCAACTCGGCTGGCTCGCCCACGGCTACGATGCGCTCATTGTCTAAGAGCACCGCGCCGTGCGGAAGGATGTTGAGCGTACCAAGCTCCGTGCCGCGCTGCGGCTGCGGCGTGAGCTGAATGACCTGGGAAGTATTATGGATGAGTAACATGCCTGTATTGTAACGGAAAATGCATTATGCATTAGCGTGAGCTTTGGCCTAAATGATGAATATCACTCATGTCTTAATCTCCGTCATCCGTGATAAACTTTCCTGACCAATGGACCCCAAAAGTTTGTTTCTGCTGGAATATCCCAAGATCTTGATGAAGCTGAAGGCTTATGCTGCTTTCAGCGCCTCCGAGGCATTGGCTGACTCCTTGCGCCCGACGGCGAACTTAGAAAAAGCGCGCACTCTGCAGCAGCAAACGCGCGAAGCCCGCCACTTGCTTTCACTCAGTGATTCCATTTCCTTTCAGGGTGCGGAAGACCTGCGCCCGCTGGTGGAGCGCGCCCGCCATGGTGCAGCGCTGGAAGCCAGCGAACTGCTCGCGCTGCGCAACACACTGGTGATTTCGCGGGAAGCTCGCCGCATCCTGGAAGCGCATGCCCTAGAAGTGCCGCTGCTCTCGGACATAGGGGAAGGGCTCTCGGAGGGCTTGGGTTTGGTGGATGCCATCAACAAGTCTATTTCCGAACGCGGAGAGGTGCTGGATAGCGCCTCAGAAGCTCTCGGGCACATCCGCAGCGAAATGAAAGTAACGCATTCTCGTCTGATGGAGCGCATGAACCGCTACCTTAATGACCCAGCCACCACCTCCATGCTCCAGGAAGCGCTTATCACCCAGCGCAGCGGGCGCTATGTGCTGCCTTTGCGTGCCGAGTTTAAGGGCCGCATTCCGGCGATTATACATGATCAATCTGCTTCGGGTGCTACGCTTTTCATCGAGCCGCTGGCGGTGGTGGATTGGAATAATAAGTTGCGTGAGTTAGAGCTGGCGGAACGCGATGAAGTCTTGCGTGTGCTGCGCGGGCTGAGTGAGCGTGTGGCAGAGCAAGCCGAAAGTCTAAGCGCTAGCACCGAGGCTATGGCTACGCTCGATTTTGCCCTCATGAAAGCGCGCTACGCGGATGAGCTGCATGCCACAGAGCCTGAGCTGGTACCTTTTGCCCAGGATGCGCCCGATTTTCACCCGGGCAGCGTCATCGAACTGCACCGCGCCCGGCATCCGCTGCTGGACCCGGAAAAAGCGGTGCCCATCGACGTTGTCTTTGACCGCGAGACCTTTGCTGTAGTGCTCACCGGACCGAATACCGGCGGCAAGACAGTTACGCTCAAGACGGTCGGCTTGCTGGTGCTCATGGCGCAATCCGGCTTGCAGATCCCCGCCCAATCCGGCTCGCGCTTGAGCGTCTTCAAAGACGTGTTTGCCGATATTGGCGATGAGCAATCTATCGAGCAATCCCTTTCCACGTTTTCCGGGCACATTATGCAAATCGTGCGCATCCTCAAACGGGCAAATCAGCGCAGCTTGGTGCTGCTGGATGAACTCGGCGCCGGCACCGATCCGCAGGAAGGCTCAGCGTTGGCGCGCGCTGTGCTCAGTGCGCTGCTCAGCCGTAAGATTACCTGTATGGTCGCCACGCATTACCCCGAGCTGAAAACCTTTGCGCATGCCACCCAAGGTGTGCTCAATGCCAGCCTTGAATTTGATGTGGAGACGCTCAAGCCTACCTATCGCCTTACGATGGGCTTGCCGGGGCGTTCTAATGCCTTGGCGATTGCTGAGCGCTTAGGCTTGGACCGTGACATCATTGAGGATGCCCGCAACGAGCTCAACCCTACGGATTTGCGTGCAGAGGACCTCTTAGAAGAGATCCACCGACAGCGCGAGCTGACCCAAGCGAATTATGCTGAATCCGAGAAGCTGCGCCGCGATTTGGAAGCAAAGCAAAAAATTCTCAACGCCCGGATAGAAGAGCTAGAAGCTGAAAAGACCAGCATCTTAGAGAAAGCGCAAGACCAAGCCGAACAAGAGCTCGAGCAAGTGCGCCAAGAATTGGCAGAGCTACGCCGGGAGATGAGCCGGTTACGTACGAGCCCGGCAGAGCTCACGCCTCTGGTGGAAAAGCTGGAAGAAATTACCGAAAAGCAGGAAAGTATCGTGCGCAAAAAGCGCCAGCCGCGCAAAGCACCGCCCAGCGGTCCGCTGCGCGTAGGCGAAAAGGTGCTCGTGCACCGGCTCAACACCGAAGGCGTGATTACCGCGCTTGATGGCGACGAAGTGGAAGTGCAGGCAGGCGTCTTGCGCATGCGCCTGCACCCGGAGGAGATTACCCGCCGCACCCAGGCAGAAGAGGAAATGCCCGAAGAGCCGGTCAAACCCGTCATCGGTCGGACCCAACTGCCGGATGTGGCTTCGCCCGGGATAGAGCTGGACCTGCGCGGGCAGCGCGTGGAGGATGCATTGGATAGGTTAGATGCTTACTTAGAGCAAGCCTATTTAGCGGGGCTGCCTTTTTGCCGAATCATCCACGGCAAGGGTACTGGTGCGGTGCGGCAGGCTGTGCGGGAAGTGCTGCAGACGTCGCGTTACGTGAATTACTGGGAGCCCGGCGGCGAGAAAGAAGGCGGCGATGGCGTCAGCATGGTCTTCTTTGAAGGGCATTAAGGCACACCGCTTC
>Ga0255343_1005336_pt1 | contig 12057 bp, 12 predicted proteins | sample wastewater_treat_4_FD_192413 | JGI IMG/M metagenome (GOLD analysis project Ga0255343, IMG submission 192413) | Wastewater microbial communities from Lulu Island WWTP, Vancouver, Canada - plant16 | ecosystem: Engineered > WWTP > Wastewater > Unclassified | place: Canada: Vancouver, British...
AGCATTTGCGGTGTTCCCCGCAACGATTTGGGTGCAGGAATATAGTTGACTATCGCATCAAGAAGCGGGATAATGTTGGTGGAAGGTTTTTTCCAGTCGTCAGACATCCAGCCTTGCTTAGCTGAGCCATAAACGGTAGGAAAATCCAGTTGGTCTTCGGTAGCGTCGAGGCTGAACATCAAGTCGAAAACGTTCTCCTGAACTTCTTCGGGACGACAGTTGGGTTTATCCACTTTATTAATTACCAAAATGGGTTTTAATCCGATTTCCAGTGCTTTTTGCAGAACGAACCGAGTTTGCGGCATAGGCCCTTCGAAGGCATCTACCACCAGCAGGCACCCATCGGCCATGTTAAGCACCCGTTCCACTTCGCCGCCAAAATCGGCGTGTCCAGGTGTATCGATAATGTTTATTTTTACATCTTTATATTGAATGGAAACATTTTTGGATAAAATGGTGATGCCTCGTTCCCGTTCCAGATCGTTGTTATCGAGTATTAAATCATCGGTGTGCTGATTTTCTCTGAACAGGTTTCCGGCAAGAAGCATTTTGTCCACCAAAGTAGTTTTTCCATGATCAACGTGAGCAATGATGGCGATATTGCGAATTTTTTGCATAAAAACAATCTTTTTTTGGGCTGCAAAGGTACGCTTTTTCAGTGAAAAGTAGGTGAATCACAACATTTTTGTTGTAAAATATTTATTTAAAGTTAACAACTATGAATTAATAACATAAAACTGTTATATATAGTTATATTATTATTATCAATAGTTGCAGTTCCGAAAATTTATTTACATTTGTAGCAGAATCTTATAAAACACGGCAGTATGAAAAGATTAACAGATAAAGAAGAAGAAGTAATGCAGTTCTTATGGGATAACGGGCCTTTGTTTGTTCGTGAAATACTTGAGTTTTATCCTGAACCGAAACCACATTATAACACCGTTTCTACCGTTATTCGTGTGTTGGAGGAAAAGAAATTTGTTGACCACAAAACGTATGGCAATACTTATCAGTATTTTACTATTGTTTCACAGGAAGAATATAAAGGAAAAGCGCTTAAAAAAGTGGTGTCCCAGTATTTCGATAACTCCTATACCAATGTGGTTTCCACGTTGATCGAAGAAGAACGATTATCGATAAATGAATTGAAAAAGCTCATTAAGAAGATAGAAAAAGGTAAAAAATAATTCGCCGAAGATGGAAAATTTAATTATATACCTGCTCAAGTCAACCATTTGCCTGGTGGTATTTTCAGTATTTTTCCGGTTGCTGTTGATGAAAGAAACTTTTTTTCGTTTTACCCGTTTCACGTTGATTTTGGGATTGATAGTTTGCAGCATTTTACCTTTTGTGAAACTTAAATTCGAAAAATCATACGCTTTTCAGCAAACTATTTATCAACTCGAAGAAACGCTATTGCCGGAAAAAATTGCGAAAAACGAAAATAAACCTGTATTGCAAAGCAATGAATTAGCTGCTACGGACATCGCTTTTGAAACAGCGGTTTCTCCGGTTGCAAGTACCGAAAGAAATGATAAAACGATTTCCTGGTTTATGATTTTAGTTGCGGTTTATTGGCTGGGTGTTGCTGCAATGCTTATGCGTTTTGTCGGTTCTTTTGTCAGTCTCAATCGTTTGCTAAGAAAGAGCAGAAAGATTGATTCGGAAGAATATCATTTAATCATCACTCCTGAAAATGTAATACCGTTCAGTTTTTTCCGGTATATCGTTTTATCTGAAAAAGATTATCGGGAAAACCCTAACGAAATTATCCTGCACGAAAAAATGCACATCCGCAAAAGACACAATATTGATGTGGTTTTTTCGGAACTCTTTCTTACCGTACACTGGTTTAATCCAATGGTTTGGTTACTGTGCCGCGATTTACGTGAAATTCATGAATACGAGGCCGATAACGCCGTCATTAATGCCGGTATTGAAGCTCAAAAATACCAAATATTATTAGTCAAAAAAGCTGTTGGCGAAAGGCGCTTCACTTCCGTTGTCAATAGTTTTAATCAATCAAAAATTAAAAACAGAATTACTATGATGTTAAAAAAAGAATCATCCGAATGGGCACGGCTAAAAGTATTGTTTGTTGTGCCGTTGGCTGTTGCCGCTTTATTGGCGTTTGCACAGCCCGAAAATACTGAAGAGCAGTTTAACGACTATGTGAACCGAAAAAATGCGATGGATTATTTCCTCTCAGTCAGAAAAGAACAAAAAGATGACTACGTAGCTTATCTTTACATAAGTACAAACGAGCAATTTTTTGTTATTAATGAAGCGGTTAAGGATGCTGTTTCTATCAGAGCCATCGATTTGAAAGACAAATCCGACCTACCTCAAATCTTTAGTGAGTTAATTGCAAAAAAAGTTGGTGAAACTACATCAACTCCTATCGATTTTATTTTAGGCGCCGAAAATGACACCAAAATGAAGAACGTTTCAACTGTAAAAGAGGCTATGAGGGAAGCATATGACAGTTGGTGTGGAAGTGTTTCAAACCAGAGAAATATTCCGCTTAACAAGATAACAAAAGATTTTCCTTTGTCAATAACCTATACATCCGTTCAGGCCAATGACCCCGGAGATATTGAAAAGCTGGTACAATCCAATCCGTTTTTTTATTGGGAACAGGTGCAAAAGTTTTGTAAGGAGAAAGGAATTGAACCGAAAAATTTGGCAAAGGAGTTCGTAAGCGCTAAAACGAACCGTAATTTATTGGTATCATTAATTAATTCGAAAAATCAGATTATGTTTCAAGGAATTAGCACTAACTGGCTAAAAACAAGTGAAGAAGCTTCGAGTGATAAAGCAATAGAAATGCTAAAAAGCATGATCATTGAAATGATGTCGAAAAACAAAAATAATCCCATTTTTTTCAGTTTGCAAACCGATGTAACAGCTTCAACTGCTGGTGTAATACATTTCATAAACAATACGCTTCCTGTGGCTTATGAAGAAGCATTGAAAGAAATTTCGGAAAAAGAAAACATTTCGCTTAGTCAATTGATGACTGATAAACCGTTGTTGTTTGTTTGTGCCAATCCGAGAGCTTTTTCGAAAGACAGTAAATCAAGAGTAGGACAGATTGAACAGAACCGAAATTCTTCAGTCATTCGAATTACTACTCAAAAAGAAAGCAAGGAAGAAATGTCCTATTTCAGAGTGGTTGTTTACAATAATGAGGAAGATGCGAGTATTGTAGCCATGGGATTAAAAGCGCTTTCTGATGAACCCGAAGATGAAAATATTCGTCAGGAACTTGTTTTCGGGACGCCCTTAAATCCTGTAGATGCTGCTCTTGTAAGTATTAGTAGCGATTTATCCAAGATGAATCTTGAAAGTGTAAACAAGATGTTGAATAAGAAATTCCAACCTAAAAAATCTTATTTTGTATTGAATTGGTAGATTTTGGTTTTTGAAAGAGTTTTAACCCGTATTATTCACGGTTTTAGCTTTACCTCTGCTACCGCATGAATCTCTTCGCATGGTAATCAACCACACGATAGAATCGTGCGGTAGCAATGAGACGCGCACATAAGCCGTCATATGCTTATTCTTTCTCGAAAAAACTGAAATGTACATTGCCGTATTTTCGTTCTTTCTTAAAAAGAGGAAGATGCGAGAAATTGAGTTTTTTTGAATGCTCCATCACAAAAATGCCTCCTTCTTTCAACATATCTTTTTCGAGGATAAGAAACGGGATTTTTGCTGCATCGGGTAAATCGTATGGCGGATCGGCAAAGATAAGGTCGAATTTTTGTTTTACCGATTGCAAGTACTTGAACACGTCGGCTTTTATCGGGAACAATTCTTTTGCGCCCAATATTTCCTGAGTTTTGCAAATAAAGTTGTAATGATTTTGGCTTGCTTCAACACTTATTACGAAAGGACATCCGCGCGATACAAACTCCAAAGCTATGCTTCCCGTTCCCGAAAACAAATCCAGCACCGTGCTTTCTTCCCAGTCTACCAGGTTGTTGAGCACGTTGAACAGGCTTTCGCGAGCGAAATCGGTGGTAGGCCTCGCTTTCAGATTGGCAGGAACCTGAATCCGCCTCGATTTGTATTTTCCGCTGATTATTCGCACAACGTTTTATGTTTGACGTTATAAAGTTTAATGTTTTTAAGGTCTATTATCCCAAAATCTCCGCCTCACGCCCAAGGCTCACCGCCAACAACACATCGGTTGGAATATAACTGTAATTTTCTGGAACATCCAATTTCAATGATTCCACGTTTTTAATAAGTTTTTTCAGCGTGTCGATACCTCCTTTATTATCCGGTAAATTTCCCGAAAGAATCAGTAAATCGGAATTTTGATCCAATTGTTGTTTTTCCCAAACGTTCACAATATTGTAGAGCGCATCAAATTTATCCTTGTTCGGATAGGTATTGGCAGATAATAATTTTTCGTCCGAAAAGCATATAACGGAAATCATATCGTCGTGAAAATCCACAAAACACCTGTTTCGTCCTTCTTCAACGCAACAATTGGCAAAATAAGGAAGAAGATAAGTTTTATAACTGAAAAAAGACGGATTCCATAAATTCCTGCTTAGAAACGAATAAATTTCTTCATTTAAATCAAAAAGAACGCGATAAGAGCCTTCGGCAATATAATTATTCAAAACTCTTTCGCTCTTGCCATGAATATTAAATTCAAAAATATCTTTTACCTTTTTCTTTTCGAAATACGCATCGGGAACAGTTGTATATCGGGGTGAAACAATGGTGACTAATGCCTTTTGAAAAGGTTGTGAAAAAAAATTAACCTCGAAAAAAGTTTTTTTAATATTCTCGATCAGCGATAAATTCTTACTGAAATTTGTTTCCTGAAAATGGAATACCGATTTATCAAAGGATGAAAAAATGCAAAAAGAAAATCCATCCGGTGTTAGCCGAATGGATAAAATATACTTTTCCGACTGAGCTAAATCAATATTTTCCGGTAAAAACATAACTTAAGCAGTATTTACTGCCGAAAATTATTCCCAGTTACCGGCGTTATTATTAGCAACCTGAAGCGAACCAACCATCATACCCGGATATTTGTCGCCCGGACGATCCAATACTTCCTGAATCTTCTGGCCTACTAATTTCCTATCCAGATCACTTAAATAAGCGGAATAAGGTGTTTTTGCTTCAAAAACCTGCACCGGATAACCCGAAGCAGTAATCAGAGAATCTACCGCCATTTCAAACTTAACACCTTCTGCAAAAGGAACAAAAGCCAATGAATCGGGATTAATTTTTCTGTTTGGGAAAAGCACTTCGACCGCAGGTGCGAAAATAGAGTCACGCATGAGTTGTGGCGCATTTTTACTTTCATCCCACAAACCGGCCGCACGAATAGCTTTTTCGTTTCCTGTACGGATAATGCTCATTGCTTTTGCTTCGGTCATTCCGGCTTCTAACTGTTCTTCGGTAAGATCTCCCGATCTGGCAATGGTTGCTACTCTACCGCTTTTGATAAAGTCTGCTAATTCGTTGAAATCAGCCGTGTATGAACCTTTCTGTGTACGATAAGCAACCTGTGTGGTGCGTATATCAACCAACCGTTGAATTACTTCTTTGTCGCGACGTTCAACTTCCTTATTAAAACGTTCCATTCCTTGGATACTTTCCCAGCTAAGATAGCCTAAAAGAATAATTGCTGCTCCTAAAAGCACTCTTACTACAACTTTCATGGATGTTTGTTTTTAAATTTTTTATTGAGTTTTAAATTATTATTTTTAATTTTAGAATACAAATTTAGAAAAAGAATAATAAATGTACTACATTTACCGCAAAAATAACTCAAAAAAATGATAAATCGGTATTTTATCGAAAAAATCAACGAAAATTTCACCTTCGATTTTACTGCCGATCAACGTTCTGCAATTGCAAAGATAGTTGATTTTCTTTATGCACAAACAAATAATCAGGTCTTTTTACTGAAAGGATATGCGGGAACGGGAAAATCTTCCCTTGTCAGTAGTTTAGTTAAAACGATGGTGCAATTCAATCAGAAAGCAGTTTTGTTAGCTCCGACCGGACGGGCGGCAAAAGTTTTTTCGGCGTATGCCGATCAGCCCGCATTTACCATTCACAAGAAAATTTACCGGATGGACAAGTTTACGGAAGGTCCGGGAAATTTTTCATTAGCCGAAAATAAACACAAACACACGCTGTTTCTCGTGGATGAAGCATCGATGATAAGCAATGATAACAGCGAGTTCTCCATTTTCGGTTCGGGGAGATTGCTCGATGATTTGATGGAGTATATTTACACCGGCGAAGGAAATCGGTTGTTGCTGATAGGTGATACCGCTCAATTACCTCCTGTGCAACAGGAATTCAGTCCGGCGTTGGACGAAAAAACGATAGAATCTTTTTTCTTCGAAGTGGTTACCTGTACGCTTACCGAGATTGTGCGCCAATCGGAAAAATCGGGAATTCTCGTTAATGCAACCAAGTTGCGAAATGCCCTGCAACACGGGAATACGATTGATTTCCCGAAGCTGAATGTTACAGCTTACAGCGACGTGAAAACGATAACCGGAACCGAACTCATAGATGCGATTTCTACGGCTTATAATCGCGACGGGATAGAAGAGACCATCGTTATTTCGCGCTCCAACAAACGAGTAAACGCTTACAATATGGGTATACGCAACACAGTGTTGTATCGGGAAGAAGAACTTTCTACCGGTGATTTGCTGATGATCACCAAAAATAATTATCACTGGGCAAACGATATCGAAAACATCGATTTTTTAGCCAATGGCGAGTTTGTGGAAGTGGTTCGTATTCGGCGTCAGGAAACGATGTATGGGTTTCGTTTTTGTAATGTTTTGCTTCGTCATAAAGATTACGATGTGGAATTTGAAGCGAAAATCAATCTCGACAGCCTCCATACCGAAGTGCCTGGACTTACCCACGAACAGCAAGAACAACTCTTTACTGCAGTTATGGAAGATTATGCCGATATTTTCCGAAAAGGCGATCGGTATAAAAAAGTGAAGGAAAATCCTTATTTCAATGCATTGCTTGTAAAGTACGGATATGCCGTTACCTGTCACAAAGCACAAGGCGGAGAATGGAAAAATGTGTTCTTAGACTTGGGTTACGTGAATAAATCGTATATGGGCGATAATTTCTACCGTTGGCTTTACACTTCAATAACAAGAAGTTCGCAAATGTTATATCTTGTGAATTTACCGAACGATTTTATTGAACAAAACAAATAATTATTACTTTTGTGCTATAAAATATTAGTTGGTTTAACCCACAGATACTTACTTAATAATTTATTGATAAAAGTTTTGGAAAAGAAAAACGAATATATTAACAGACTACTTCAAAACTTGCAAAGCCTTGAAGCAAAGGTTTCGGCCATTAAACAGGAAGAAACAGTTTCATTTTCCTTTTTCCGAGATGCATTTCAGAAAGGACAGGAGGTCATGGGCCTGCTTCACGAATTGGAAATGCTTCAGATAGAAGATATGAAACGGCAAATGGAAAAATTAGTGTTGTTTTTATCGGAAACCGAAAACCGAAAACCCGTTGAAGAGCAGATTTTATCGGAAAAAAACGAAAAAATTATTCAGGAAGAGAAAATTGTCCGCAGAAATGTTTATGCCGAAGGCATTGCTTTGCCCACTTACACCAATCCAAGAACCGTAGAACCGAAAAAAGAAGAGGTTATTGAAGAAATTCCCGTGCTTCGGTCGGTAAACGATATTATTCAAGCGTCGCCAACGAAATTAGACGTTAAACGCAGTTTGAGCCTGAATGATCGTTTTTACTACCAACGCGAATTATTCGATAACGATCGCGAAGCGATGAATTCGATGATGCTTAGGCTTAACGCTTTTGACAATTACGAGGATACGGAACGGTATTTACGGGAAAAAACGTCGTGGGATTTTAAAGATGAAAAAGTGAAAAGTTTTTTGGAACTCCTTAAAAAGGGTTTTGAATGAAAATGAATGTAAAGACGCGATGTTTAACGCCTTTACCCATAAATTGCAATGGGCAAATTAATAGTGGTGCCAACACCAATCGGAAATCTGGAGGATATAACGTTAAGAGCGATTAACGTGCTGAAAAATTGTGATTTAATTCTTGCTGAAGATACCCGTACAAGCGGGATTCTGCTGAAACATTTCGGCATTGAAACCCGAATGCAGTCGCATCACAAGTTCAACGAACATCAAACGGCAATGCACATTGCAGAACGCATAAAAGCCGGAGAGACCATAGCGCTTATATCGGATGCCGGCACTCCAGCCATTTCCGATCCGGGTTTTCTGCTCGTTAGAGCTTGCGTTCAAGAAGGTGTTGATGTGGAGTGTTTGCCGGGTGCAACGGCATTTGTTCCGGCGTTAGTAATGTCGGGACTGCCTAACGATCGGTTTTGTTTCGAAGGCTTCTTGCCGCAGAAAAAAGGCCGTCAAACCCGGTTGAAAGAGCTGTCGGAAGAATCGCGAACAATGGTGTTTTACGAATCGCCTTATCGGGTAGTAAAAACGCTCACGCAATTAGCCGAATTTTTGGGAGAAAGCAGAAATGCTTCCGTGTCGCGTGAAATATCCAAAATATTCGAAGAAACTGTCCGCGGCACTTTATTAGAACTCATTACCCATTTTACGGTACATGAACCCAAAGGGGAATTTGTGATAATTGTAGAAGGAAAATCGAAATAAGGAGTTTAGAGTTGTCGGTTATGAGTACGGAAATTCAGATTAAACTCTAAACCCCGAACATTTAATCTGCCGGAATAGGTGGTAACGACTATAAACATCGAACATCAAACGTCAAACATTTTTGAATTAGAATCGTTTATTAACAATAAAAGTATTGAATTATGAAAAAAGTATTCATTTTATTACTCGCTGCAGGAGCTTTGTTTTCCTGTACCAATTTCGGGAAAAAAGTGACCGAAACCGATGAATATCTAAAACTGCAAGCAGAACGGGATTCCCTACAAGCGGTTTTAACAACATCGGAAGCCGAAACTCAGGAAATGATGGCTGTAATCAGCGAAGTGGAAGCAAACTTCGATAAAATCCGCGAAGCGGAAAAGTACATCTCCACTCAATCTGCACAAAGCGGCGAAATGAGTCAGGACACCAAAAAAAGGGTGAGCGACAATTTCCAGATGATTCAGGAAATCTTGAAACGGAACAAAGCACAATTGGCTGATTTGAACAAGAAGTATGCTGCAAGCAATAAACAAGTGGCATCGCTGCAAAGTACCATCGATAGATTGAACAAGGAAATGCAGGAAAGTTCGGCAAGATTAGTTGCGTTGCAGGGCGAATTAGCTAAACGCGATGAAACAATTGCCCAATTATCGAGCGATATCAGCGAGATAGCACAACATGCAGAAGAACAATTCGTTACTATTAAAGAACAGGACAAATCGCTACACACGGCTTATTATGTATTCGGCACAACCAACGAACTGAAGGAACAGAAAATCCTATCGGGTGGATTCCTTAAATCTACTAAAGTAATGCAGGATACCTTCAACAAGGATTATTTCTTGCAGATTGACATTCGCGAAGTAACGGAAATTCCGTTGTATGCTCCAAAAGCCAAGCTTTGGTCAACACATCCCGAAGGAACTTACGAATTGGTGAAAGGCGCCAACAACAATCTTACTTTCCAGATTACCGATACCCAACGGTTTTGGAGCCTTACAAAGTATTTGGTTATTGAGGTGAATTAAGGGATTTTGGTTTCAAGATACAAGTTAATGTAGAGACGCGGCATGCCACGTCTCTACTTATTTTAAAATCTAAGGTCCAACATCTAATGTCTATTTCATACAAAAATCTTTTTATCGACCTTGACGATACGCTTTGGGACATTCACCGGAACGGTAAAGAATGTCTCGAAGAAATTTATTTCGATTACGGTTATAACGAGTTTTATCCCACGTTCGACGATTATTACAACGTGTATATGCCTTCAAATCATCATTTATGGAACCTGTACCGTCAGGGAGAAATGAGGAAAGACGAGTTAATTGTGGAACGTTTTCTGGTTCCAGTTAGGGAGTTTGGAATTGATGATGCGGAATATGCAAAATCGTTAAACGATGACTTTCTGGAACGCACTACCCGAAAAACAAGATTGATTGACGGAACCATCGATCTGCTGGATTATCTTAAACCCAAATACCGGATGCATATCCTCAGCAACGGATTTCGTGAAGTTCAGTTCAAGAAAATAGAAAACTCGGGCCTGCGGCATTATTTTGATAAGATTATTCTTTCGGAAGATGCCGGGGTGAACAAACCGCATCCCGATATTTTCACTTACGCGCTTAAAAACACCAATTCCCGTCGTGTTGAAACATTAATGATCGGCGATAGTTGGGATGCCGATATCGTGGGGGCGCAAAAGAGCCGAATCGCGCAAATTTGGTTCAATCCTGCCAATGTTCCGGCAGAGAGTTTTGAACCGACTTATACTGTGAAAACCTTACAGGAAATAAAAGAAATTTTGTAGTTGCGGATTACGGGGTGCGAGTTATGAGTTTGGATTGTTACACAGAGAACTTCACTGCCAACTCATTTACTGTCGTCTCAACGGCATTGTCATACATCTTGGTCCGCCACCACCGCGCGGAAGTTCTGAACCGTCAAGTGTAATGACGCATTTCCCGGAAGTTTCTATATCGAATTTTCCACTGATTACATCTCTGGCACGAACAATTTCGAAACCGTTTTTGTTTAATTCTTCCAATGTATTAACATTTCGGGCATACGAAAGTACCTTGCCGGGAGCGATTGCCAGAAAATTGGCTCCGCTGTGCCATTGTTCACGCTCCTGATCCCAGTCGTCGGCTTTTCCGCCGCAAATAATCGGTTCAATATCCATCCCCAATTTTCTCAATGCAGATGGAATATTGTTTATTTGTGAAATTTTACTCACTTTTCCGTTTTCAATCTGGATAAGTACGGTTCTATACGGATTGTTACTCAAAATCAGCGGCTTATAAACCATAGCCATATTTTTGTCCAAAAAGGTAAATACCATATCCAAATGGATAAACGATTCCGGTGTTTCCGGCAACTGTTGCACAATGATATACTTTTTACACGGTTTTTCTTTGCATAGTTCATGAATTAACAAATCGATAGCTTGCGGGCTGGTGCGCACACCACTCCCGATTAACAAAATATCTTCGCGTGCAACCAACACATCGCCACCTTCTATTTTCACCAGAGGGTTGTTTTGTGAAATATCGTACATATTCGTAATATTCCCATCGAAAAATCTACTTTTGAGAATTGCTTCCATGATAAATGATTCTCTCATGCGTACCACATTTGCCATTTTACACACCAACGATGTTTTACCAATGGTTACCGATGTGTCGCGGGTAAAATAAAAATTATACAGAGGTTGCAACGCATAATATTCTTCTTTCAGAAAATCGGTCAAGGTTTTCACCTGCATCGGAAGTCCTTCAATCAATATTCTTGTTAAATGCTTAGATGTAAGGTTTAAGAGATAATCGAAGTAATCTTCCGCTTGTTCCGCAACACATATTTTTTGAAGCAATGAAAATCGTTGTTCAGGAATTTCAAGCACTTTTTCCAACAGGTCCGAAACATTATATACCAGCGATGTTTTTTTTAATACACCTTGCAATTGGGCGTATTCTTTTTGTGCAATGGAAAGATTTAGAATATCGCTGTATAGCGCCCGTTGCGCGTTTTTCGGCGTCATGTTTTCTACTTCCGGACCCGGATAATGCAACATTACAGCTTCCAGCTTTCCAATTTCCGATTGGACATTTAAGGTGAGTTTATTATTGGTCATAATACGTATAATTTTATATAAAGCACAAAAATACTAAATTTTAAGCAATCGGACTTTCTCGTTATCCATGTATTTTTACAATCAATGGCTTTCAAAATGTCAGCGATAATTGTTTATTTCAAAAAAATTAGTTCCTATGTTTAAACTTGGAAAAGACGGATAGGTAGTCCAGTAAAAAAGCTATATCATTTTAGTTAACTTTGTTTTTGAGAGATAACAATCTTA